>Ga0307509_10000100_pt1 | contig 120930 bp, 127 predicted proteins | sample 10_EM_MG_FD_202245 | JGI IMG/M metagenome (GOLD analysis project Ga0307509, IMG submission 202245) | Populus trichocarpa ectomycorrhiza microbial communities from riparian zone in the Pacific Northwest, United States - 10_EM | ecosystem: Host-associated > Plants > Roots > Unclassified... | reverse complement strand
CTCCGAGCCGGACCCGGTCGGACTGATAGCCGCGACGTATACGGTGTTATAAGATGTGTTCCATTGATAGTGGTCTTTGGTGTTGGGACGCAACTACCCAGGCTGCCAGTGATGACGCGCCGTCCCAACGCCGGGGCTGGAGGGGGGTGTTATCTTTTTCCTTCGAAGTTTGTTTGCGTCAAGGTAGGGTAACTTTGCCTTGTAAATCCTCACGGGGAGTCGGTGCGCCAAACAGGAAGCTCGTGTTAGGAGCACGCACTTCCTGTACGGATTGAGGGGTAAGAGTTACCCTACCATGACGTCCACGAACTTTGAAGAAAAAAGATAACATCCCTCTCCAGCCACGGCTTTGGAATGGCCTGTTATCACTGGCCCTCTGGCTAGTTGCATCCAAACACCAAAGACCACTCCAAGTGGAACACATCTTATAACACTGTATACGTCGCAGCCGTCCCTCTGACCAGATCCTGTTCGCAGGGTATATGAGGCGAGACCTCCACCTCCGATGTGGAAGTGGGAGCAGGTGAATCGGATAACGGGGCAAAAAATGCGACAAACACTGAAGACAGACTGTCAGAAGAGTGAGTCGGAGGTAACGGGACATTTTGCATACATGTTAGGCCCCTCTCACCTACCAAGAAGTGTAGGGTATGAAGGAGGTAAGTATGAGAAAGTGGATCGGGTGAATCCACAAAGGACAGGTTGGTAAAAGATGGAGTCTGAGGCGAAAGACCCATAGGTGCGATTCTGAGCACATGTCATGTAAGGCCGGAAGTCCAGAATAGGACATGTGGGCGCATACCAAATTCTCTACAGAACCAACCAAATACCAATGGCCATCTTCTCTCTAGCGAGTTAGACTACCTCCGTGAAGCATGGGGGCAAGATAATTCATAGTCATTGCTATCAACGGATAAACGGATGAGCTGACACCTGACGTGGTCTCCACACTATCAGGAATAACAGTAGTGGCAACCGACAAGTTGAGCATGGGAACAAGAAGGTGGGGTATAGAGTTTTCAGAGTCTACGAGTGTTCGCACTCAGCATGTGTTTGCAGAATTATTAGCACAATACTTAGTTAGTATAGAGATGGCATGTATTCCGCGATTGCTCAGACGCGGAATATAAATATCGAAGCATCTTTGCTGCTATTCGTCAAAAAAGCACGGAGAAGAGATCTTATTAATATAATAAGTTTTTCTTCTTGATCGTTACCACTCCATTGTATATCTATACCAAAGTTCCTTATTGTATCTAGTCTACATTACTCGTGTCTCTTAATGAGTTCTCCAATGCAAGACGATCCAAGAACTAGCTGTCACAATACCTCACACCGAAATTACCATCTAACACAGACTGGCACAGGGAACTCTGTACCAGCCCTCCCCCCAATGTAATGCGACTCTCTGGGAAAGCCAACTGCCCACAGTTGAAAGTCAGATCCCACTTCGCTGTGCATGAGCTCACCAACATAGCATGTGCTATACTTGGGACTCTCTCCTTTGCCCTCCTTGTCAAAGCTGGCATCGTCCCACAGGGTGGTGCTCTCCTGCCCCATGACACCATGGGCAACGCCTACCGAGGACTCAAATGAACGACAACACTCGCGCTTCTTGAAGAGTCGCGAGACCTAGCACTGCCCTCCTTATTCTACATGTTCCCAATATCATTATCACCTTCCCTGTTCACAGGGCTTGGCCACTTCATGGGCTGACATATCCTCCAGATGAGAGCCCAGAAGAGCTACTTTGCCGCCCACCCCTCATTGTCAAGGTTAGATGAGCCCAGACACTGCCCCATGTGTGGTGAAGAAGAAGAAACCTTCAGTTATGCCATACTCTGCTGTCAGTCAACATCCTACCACAGGGAACCCCTCGTTCAAGACTTCTCTACTTTGGGCCCAGACTCTCCCCTCTGGTCTACTAAAGCTCTACTCCTCACCCAGGCCGCCTGGATAAGAGCCGCGGCAACCGGCTACCCACCCCATCGGTTCCTATCTCTTCCCCCCTCACATGCCTCAATGGTCCCCCCAGCTCGCCAGTTTCATGCCCCATGGGCCTATTTTGTTTCTCTCCACCTCATGTTGTCTAGGTTTTCTCCTGTAACCAACCCCGGTATTTTCCATGATAAGTAGGGAACTGTTGTGGCTTGGTATGTGTGTCCTTTCTTTTGTTAGTCATGTGATGGCAATGCTTCCAGCACTTGGCACACCTTGTAGATATTTTTATAATTTGCATTTGTTTTTTGGTTATAGAGATTAAGGTTTTGTTTACGCGAGGGCTAGCGCTGCATAACAGTTCTTGTCTCACGGTCCGCCTGATGAGATACGTGTTGGGATAACTTTGGTGTTCATTCTTTTGTTACACGGTTGTTATGAGGGGTTTCCTTTGTAAGGTTTACAACAAATTGTACTGTTTCCTTGGTTACGCAGATATGCGACTCATACTGGGGTATGAGTCGGGAGGCAAAGGCTGTGCTAGGATTTTCTTCTATAAAAGGGGGGGCTCCGCCCCCTATTTCCTTCATCTTTCTCGTCCGCTCCACCTCCACCGATTGAAAGCTCAACACCAGGGGAAATCATCGTGAGAGTGTCCTCTGCCTCTGATCTTCTCCGCCCGTGGCAACTGCTCGGGGGTTTATCACGCCTTCATCTCCTTCGTCTCTCTGGGGCCTTTGGCCTCCCCTCCCGGGGGTTATAGATTCCTTTCTGGTTCCGTTCTTCTTGGTTGAGCACGCTCACGTTGATGTTCCTACCCGTTACCCCGCACTTCTCGACGCGTCTCGCTTAGGGTTTTGTACGGTCGGCAACCCTCCTTCCTCCGTCAACACATGGTCGCTAGTTTCGGACTATCGGTGAAGTGGTTGCCCTGGTGGCCCTGCTCTCTGGTATTGCACTCTCTCCTGAGTTGCAGGATCTGTACGGTCGGCGTTCGAAAACCTGTGACCCCGTGTCAATCCTCCGTCTTTGTACTTCTCGGTTGTGTGACGAGCCCTCCGCCTCCCGCTTCCCACCCGTCAGATCTGGTTGCACTGTACTGCTACATCCTTCTGTAGCTGGCACCTTGTGTCCCCCATCGGCTGGCATCCTGCTGCCCCTCGCGATAGCTGGCAGCTTCACTGCTGAGTGGCTTACCTTGCCGGCTGGCTGCCCTCGCCCTCCTGATCTGCTCCCGCAATTTACTCAACGGTCGCAAACCTCGCATTAGGTTACGCTGTGTCATGGTATAGCACTACCTCCTTGGCCCATGCTAAAGTCCGAAGAGTCTCTGATTTTCTGGGCAACCTACCCGTGACAAACGCCTTGCCCTAAAGCCGCTTAGGTCAGGCACATTCCGTGAGGCATCCGGCAATAGTAGTTTTATCTTCCGTCTCCGTCAGCACTTAGAGCCGTAAGAATCTTTTCTTTTGTTTTGGGGGGCCCGCCAAAGGGTTTGTGTCTTTCCCTGGCTTCTTTTCTCTACTTGTCTTTCCTGACATGTCTGGAGGAAGGTATTGCTCCGTCTTGCTTTCGTTTTAGGTGCTGCGAGGGGGGAGGATGGGCTCTGGTTTGGAGGGGTTTGATTTTTCCCATGAGGGGGTGAAGCGGCTTGTTGGATTGTTTATAGTTTTGTTCACGCCATAGCTAGCACTCCACGCCGTTACTTGTACTTTAACAATGAATACCTGATTATAAAAAAATTAAAAAAGAAAAAAAAAAGAAAAAAAGCCCCGTATTTCCTTGGTTCTTTACACTACGTTGGATTTCTTTCACGACTCCTGTACTTCAGAATCTAACGTTGTCTATTCTGGTATCCAAGATCCATGCGAAGAACCCACAAACCCTGACCCTGATCAGCCATTAGGCGATCAGCCTTGACCTGAGATTGTTATCTCCGAACCCTCACGCCAAATGACTATTATCGTTTAGGACCTTCCTGTCGTTGTGTGCCTTGGACTAACTTCCAGTGCCAAGACCCCATTACATCTTGTACTGTAACAATGAATACATAAAATAAAAAAACGTATAAACAAAAGACTAGTTAATAGCATGTATAACTGTTAGGCACACGGACTCCCGTAAAGGATTTACAGCGCAAGGTTACACCACCTTGACACGCACGAACTTCGAACGAAAATGATAACACCTGGCTCCAGCCCCGGCGTTGGGAGGGCGCATCATAACTGGCCGCCTGGGTGGTTGCGTCCCAACACCAATGACCAATATCAATAGAACACATCTTATAACACCGTATACATCACGGCCGTCCGACCGACCGGATCCCATTCGCAGGATATAGGGGGGGAGACCTTCGGGCACCTAATGGAGGTGGAGGTAGGTGAATCGGATAACGGCGGATAAAGCTACAGACACTTGAAGACAGGCAGTGGGAAGATTGCATCGAGAGTAACCGGACCTTTTGCACGAAAGGTAGTCCCCTCGTACTTACAAAGACGTGTAGAGTATGCAGGAGGTAACTATGCCCAGTAAGTTGATTGGGTGCATCCATAAAGGACAGGTTGGTAAAAGATGGAGTCCGATGGAAAAAACGTATAGGTACGATCCCGAGGACAAGTCGTGTAAGCCAGGAAGACCTGAATACAACATGCAGTTGCATGTCGAATTCTCTACGGAAGCAACCAAAGAAGATGGGCCATCTTCGGTCCAGCGAGTTAGACTATCCTTGGTGAGCACGAGGGCAAGATAATTGGTAAACCATCGTTGTCAACATATAAAAGGATGAGATGACACCTGACGTGGTCTCCCCGCTATCAGGAATTACAGAAGCGCAGACCGATAAGTTGGCCATGGGAGCAAAAGGTGTGGTAGAGACTTTTCAGGGTCTACGAGTGTCCGCACTCAGGTGAAGTTCGCACAATCGCGGGCAAGATACTTAGTTAGTATAGAGTTAGCATGTATACCACGATTGCTCAGACGCGGAATATAAAGATTCAAGCATCTTCGTTGCTATTAAAGAACAACAAGCCCTGAGAAGAGATCTTATGAATATAATAAGTTATCTACACTTTTATATCGTTACCAATACTGCGAGTATCTATACCGAAGTCAATTATTGTATCTAGCCTACATTAGTCGTGTTTTCTTAACAAGTTCACCGATATAATTACGATTAAGGTCCTAGCTGTCGGAATACGTCACGCCGAAGCTACCACCTAATATTATATTGATACTTCTCATCCTTACTGAGATGAATATTTGGCAGAGACACTGATACTCCCAAACCCAGTATCCTTTTCGAACCACGACCATTGTGGACTACCTCAATAGATCAAGTCCCAATCTCCACTGAAGACCTCGACGAAGGGATGTTAGAACCCTACGACGAATCATATTTCTACTGGGTAAACCTAGAACACACCGTCATACTCGAAGATATTGCCGCACTATATCGATACTAGTACGGCAAAGACTTCACATATAACACCCCTTCAGAGGAGTCACACTCCAGTTGGTACACTCGGTATCCAGCAACAGAAGGGAACTCAAGTCAACACTTTGAGATACCAAGAGTATGGGGAGGAAACAAAAGATAAGTCTTCCGTTAAGAAGTCGAAGAGATGGCTTCGGACCACAAAGCCCTTGAGGTTATGAAATGCCAAGCAGGCCAGGAGGAAGGAGAAGAAGGAGGGGATGAACTGTCCCGATTCTCGGCCCCCAGTATGGTGACGACGGTCATTCAGCTCGCCCGAGGGCGTTCTGCAGATCGGACACCTCGATCCCCCGTTGGACTAGGTTTCCTAGCGAAATATGGAAAGGCTCCAAGACAAGGTCGCCCAACCCCCGAACCTACTAGCGAGTCCCTCATTACCGTTTGGATCCGAAGATTAGAACAGATCCTCTGCCGATTTGAACCAAAGCTTAGCGTCAGCCAAGATAGAGAGCATCTTGCATTCAGTTCCCTCCCTCCAGATATATTATGAATGGCCTAAGAATATGTAACTGTCGAAAATCAATTAAAAGCAGATGTCCAGATAGTCGGTCGAGAACTCGCCCGAATCGACGAGCAAGTTCAACCTTTTGACTTGGAGTCTCAGAAGGTCGAAGAGAGTTTCGCCAATCAAGTCGCTGAGCGACTTGGCGAACCAAATGAACGACAGACCAGACACGAGGGTGTCACATCCCAGCTCCATGAGGTGGTGCAAGCAACTGGCGAACAGTCAATGCACCGAGACACACTCTTGGACCAGGAGAGTGCTCGAATCAATGAGCAACACAAATGGGAACTCGAAAACCATAAGATGAGCATTAATCTCATGAAAGACGAGCTGAGACAAAACCCGCAGTCGCAACAGGCCCAAGATGGTGAGATCGCGGTGCTTAAAGCCCTGGTAGAGCAGAGAATGAGACAGGTGAAGGGGAAGACGTCGGATCTGACACGAGAGGCGTTGGGAGCAGGAGGGAGAAACCGACCGTCGCCACCACGAGGAAGGGCTGCAGGAGACCCAGGCGGAGGAGGAGACCCTGATCATAAGGGAGAAGTATCTGGAAGGAAGCCAGAAGGGAGGAGGAAAGGAAGCCGGGACGAGAGACGCGCACCCCAGCTCGAAGAGGATGACAATGACACCGAGAATGATGAACAGTTGAACCTGTTCTCACGGGTCATGGCCAACGCCTTGGGACAAGAGACGAGAGTCCGAGCAGAACCCCCTGCCATGTTTAGAAACGAGAACCACCAAGATGTACGTGTGTAGCTCCTAACATGTACGGATTATTTTGGCCGAAACAGTTGGCAGTGTGAACACCAGGCACAAAAGATCTGATACGCAATAAGCCAAATTGACGGGAAGGAAGTCGCACCGTTTGCGTTGACCTACGGACGACAAATGACTGGAGAAATAGGTTATACGAGACAAGAACGATACGAGTTATGGCATCTCGTTGCAGCACAAGCCCTTCAACGCTTTGGTCCCACACATGAAGCGGAAAAATCTCTAGAAGAAATGGGATAGGTCAAATATCACTGTGACGTCGCCAAATTCTTGATGGAAATGGAAAATCTCAATTTCCATGCAAGAGTTACAGGAATAGCCTGGAGAAAAATGATGGAAGATGAACTTCCCGAAGAAGCATTGTAACGGCTCTCACATAGAGAATATATCGACAATGGGGAATGGTTGGAAGCCGTCAGGACCATAACCCGAGCAGATGATGATTTCAAGGAATGACAAGATCTTTGGGTGGGCGGCCCCGACAGTGCGGCCAGGCGCAAAAAAAGCAAATTCGAGGTTTCAAACACCACTGTCGCCGCAAAGGGTCTAAAGAAGCAATACACGGCTCAGGAAAAGGCGGCCTATCAGAAGAAGAAGGCTGGTGAAAGAAAGGTGAAGAAAGAAGGGTCAGTGGCACCGGCGGGGGCGGTTAAACACACGGTGTGGGCCGAAGCCCACAAGGGCGTCGTTCAAAAGGTTGTCGATAAATGCAAAACGGACAACAAATGCACGCGATGCGAGATGAAAAACCACCCATGGAAGTGCAGTCGAAAGCCGCTGCAAGTATAGGCTGTATATGGAGGGCAATCGAAGCCCAAGCCACAGTCCGCATTCACACAAAAGCGACTCCCCCAGGTAGCCACTCTGGCCGTGGATGGCCAGGAAGACAGCTCGAGACGAGCGGTTCAAAGGCACCCAGCTTGGGTCTTTGAAGATGACGACATTTTATAAAAGGTCTTCCAGGTACCGAGAACAACGGTGTTCGGGTAGTGAGGTTGCCGCCTCAAATCGAACGACCTGCGGCGTAGTCTGTGACGATATCCCACCGGAAGGCTAAAAGACCAAAGGATAGCGGTTGCCATTTTACGTCCAAAAATGGATACTGCGTGCTTACCACGGGAGCCATAAAAATCAACAGTGAAGAAAGCGGTCGACGAGACTAAAAGGGAGAGAGAAGCCTATCATTCATCATAACGGGGCTTGAGTTGCACAACACGCGAAGGGGAGTCAAAATCCAGGGCAACCTGACTTGCTCACCGGGTAAAATGGCCAGGTAAAAAGAAGCTGGGGGCGCCTCTATTGTGGACAAGGTTCATGCCTGACGAATGATGTCAGAGGGGGTCTCGGGAGTAAGACCAAACTGGAAGGTGAAGGTACAGTTGACTCCTCGCAGGGGATGGACTCATATGAGGGTTAAGTCGACGATAAAGGGCTGCGCACCCTAGTCACGAACTCGAGGGGTACTCTAGTGAACCACCACTGCTGTAATACGGGAACTCCTCGGCAGGAGAAAAAGACGACTCGTAGTGAGCTTCCTGATATTCAAAATATAGACACTTATTGTAATGGTTTGTCTGAGGAGGCTTCAAGAGCCGAAACTGCGCAGGCGCGGTAACAAACCCCCACGCTATTTTATAACCCGACGATGAAAATATTTCATCAAGACCTGAGCGAAAGCTCAAGACCTATTAAATAATCTAAGCATTACGCCTGCCCAGAAGGGAAGGCATTTATCGAATTCAAAGGACAAAAACACGCGATAAGCGTAGTCTTAGATTCTGGTTCAAATATCTTTCTCATCAACCAAAATACCGCACGACGGCTCGAAATTCCGACCGAAGGTAGGGAATGACCGTTAAAAATCACAACCTTCGATGGCGAAACCGCGCCTACCAGAGGAAGGTGCTATACCCATCCTGTCCTCTTGGAAATTGGTGCCAACGGCTACCGAAGCCTCATATCCTGCGAAATCGCGAATGTCGGAAGATATGATTTAATCATACCTGTTGGGTGGTGGCATAATGAACACCCCCTCAACAATATAGCAGACCCAAGTAAATGGGTCTTTGAACAAGCAAAGTGCCACGCTCATATAGAAGCTGAAGCGGTGGCGGATTTGTTTGAGTGGGATGAAACTGTAGCTTACGACGAGGAAGCACAGTATGTAGAATGGATGGAAAGAGAAGAAGAAGGGGGAGTACAGTGGGAGACCCTGCCACAACCATATTGGCAGTACAAGGAGCTTTTTGATGAGAAAGAAGCTCCGATGTTGGCAGCTGGAAGAACCTTCGACCATGCCATCAACCTTAAAGACGGGGCCGAACCGCCTTGGGGTCCAATTTACCCGATGTCGGCACACCAGTTGAACGTACGGGATAAATACCTCAAGAAAATGATGGCAGAGGGTAAAATAGCGGACAGCGAATCCACTTACAGCGCTCCAATTCTTTTCGTCGCAAAACTGGATGGAAGTCTACCACTATGCGTAGACTATAGGAACCTCAACAAACTGACGATCTTAAACAAATACCCCTTACTGGTCATGGCTAAACTCGGAGACCACGTTGCCGGGGCGAACGTGTTTACAAAGCTCGACCTAAACGATGGATATCATCTTATTCGAATCAGGAGAGGCGATGATCATAAAACGGCTTTTCGCACAAGATACGGACCGTACAAATATAAAGTCATCGATTTCGGGTTCGTTAACTCCCCTGCAACATTTCAGACAATGATGAACAAAATCCTAAGGGCATTCGTGGACCACGGTTTAGTCGTCTACATAGACGATATCCTGATATACTCCGAAAACATGGACGACCAGATCAAACTAGTCCTGAAGGTCCTTCACAGGCTCGAACAACCCGACTTAGCTGTCTCATTGAAGAAGTCGGTGTTCCACCAAGAAGAGGTCGAATTCTTAGGATACATTGTCAAGACTAGCGGAGTCACCATGGGTGATAGAAAAGTGAAAAGGGTTCAAAATTTGGCACACACGGGATCGGTTAAAGAAGTACAAATTTTGATTGGATTTGCAAACTTTTATAAACCATTCATCAAAGATTTCTCAAAGGTATGCAAGCCAATAACCAAAACGTTGAAAGGGACCCCGAAGGATTTTCACAGGGGAAGAGAACAAGAGGAGGCATTTGCGGGGTTGAAAAAGAGGTTTACAACTGCCGCAATTTTATCGCATTTCTACCCAGGAACAAGAACGGTGGTCGAGAGGTACGCAAGCGACTTCGTGCTTGGATGCGTTCTATCACAGTACCAAGCAAGACGGCTTCACCCGGTGGCTTTGCATTCGCGGAAGTTAAACAGCGCGGAAAGAAATTACGAGATACATGACAAGGAATTACTAGCAATAATGGAAGCGTTCAAGGAATGGAAAAGATACCTCTGGGGAGAAGAAGAGCCCGTGATGGTATACACGGACCACCAAAACCTACAGTCCTTTTTAACCAAAAAAGTCTGCAACCAACGGCAAATTCGATGGGCACAGGAGTTAACCAACTATAACTTCAAAATAGTCTATAGACCAGGGAGCAGGGGCGGGAAACCCAACGCTTTAAGTAGACAGCCGGAATACCGTCCTGAGGAGGGAGCTCGTCACACTGAACAGTCAATTTTGAAAAATGAGCACTTTCAAATTTCTGTAATTCATCAAAAACGAAGTGGAGAGACAGCCTTTAACCCTGAAAAACGCGAACCCACAAGCCTCTGAATAATGAAACTTTCGGACAAGGCTATAGTACCAACAAAAAGATCACGGTTTGTGGCCCGTCATGACATCTATCCCATGACAAACGGATTGGTACCGGCAAAAGGACAGCCAATGGTAGAAATGAGTATTCCGATGGGGTTGCCGGAAGGAACCTCTGCAAGGCTAGCGGCAAGGAGTGGTATGGCTAGCAAGATGGGAATAGCAGTGGGCGGTGGTGTAATAGATGCGGATTACGCCGGAGAAGTTAAGGTCATACTTCGAAATCATCGCGAGGCACACTGCGTATTTAAGGCAGGAGATCGGATAGGGCAACTCATATTAGAGAAAATTGCCAACGCCGACGCCATGGAAGTAGACGAACTAGCTGGAACCGAGCGAGGAGAAATGGGCTTTGGATCAAGCGATCTAAACCCTAAGAGATCAATCACTGCTATAGAAGAAGAAGTAAAAATATATGTCCTTTACTCAGATACAAGCGAAAATGAATTCATTAGCGTAGCTGATATCGGCTATCAGCCTCGGGCGAAAGAAAGAGAAATGTTATCAAGCACTCACGTCAATGCAGCGCTGACGAGAAGAATGAATGATTCATTTCAAGACAAAATTAGAGTCGCTGGCAAAGAGGATGAGAAGTGGCTGGAACGCGGCCGTGAACTGGTTAGGTTAAGAGGAGGTGGAAAAGCGATGCCGGACGAATGGATAGCAAAGGACGGGTTACTATATGACAAAAATGGTTTGTACATCCCCGATGACGAAGCCCTTCAAACCGAGATAGCCCAAGGCTGTCACGACTCTTGAGTGGCGGGGCACTTCGGACAGGAAAAAACGATTGAGTTAGTAACAATGGACTTCTACTGGAAAGGACACGCAGATTGGATCAGAGATTATGTATAATCCAGCGACCAATGTCAACACAGTAAATCCCCACGGCATGCTAAGTACAGATTACTTCAACCTTTAGAAGTGCCCTATAGTGCCTGGACCTCCATATCGACGGACTTCATCACAGAATTACCAGAATCTCAGAGAAAGACTCAGATAATGGTAGTAGTAGACCAGTTCACAAAGATGGCTCATTTTATCGGCCTCCAGGAAAATGCGACTGCGACAGATGTTGCTGATACCTTCCTTCAGGAAGTCTGGAAACATCACGGATTACCGGCTGAGATTATATCGGATATGGAGGCCAGGTTTTCTGGCGAGGTTTGGGCACCATTGTGCAAAATGCTAGGAGTTAAAAGACCGATGTGAACGGCGTACCACCCTCAAACTGACGGACAAACGGAGAGAAGCAACCAAGTGCTGGAAGGCTACTTATGAACATTTGTCAATTACGATCAAAACGACTGGTATCAACTATTGCTGTTAGCAGAACATGCCTACGACAACTCGGCTACCAACCCACACAAGATGACCACATTCTTCGCCAACTATGTGTCACAAATCGTGACTAAGCAAGGCAGATTTCACATGACTCATACTTATGAGTCATAAGGTATGTTGGATTTTACACTATGACGTTACTTGACTCATAGTTCTCACATGACTACACACTTGCGAGTCATTGTTATGTTATGATTGGTTGATTGTTTCATGACTCACGATTGTGACGTCATATGATGTAATGATTTTCGCACATGACTCATACTATGAGTCATGGGTTTCACGCATGTGACTCGTTTGAGCACATGACTTGGTTTATGAGTTTTGATTGGTTAACGGAATGTTGTGCGATGACTCATATGAGTCATCGATGGATTTCGCGCTATGACTCACTATGAGTCATAGAGGTTTATGTAGCGCGAGGTGATGAGTCACCAGGGTTAGGGTTGTGGGAAGATGCCTATATAAGGCGCTTGGTTCCGACCAAGAGATAGGATCTTCACGCAACCATCTAAGTACTTTTCTATACTCAAGATATTGCAATACAATTACGCTTACTCTCTTTACCTACACTCTTCCTCTACAGGAAGCCTACGCTCTAAGAACCCGGAGACTATTGTGATAGTCTCGACGGGCCGCTCGAACATAAAACTATTGGGATAGTCCTATCAAACACGACAACCCACTCATCTTACTATCTGACGAGATAGTGTCCTTCGAGGGGTCGATCAGACTAGCAAGCCAGTTCCGTACTATCTGAAGAGATAGTAATTCCTATGCCCATTACAAGGGGAATACTTACTCACTATAGGAAATAACTGTCGGTGCCTGTTGCCTAACTACCTAACGATAGGATTGTTACACTATGGCTTTCATCCACAGCTGGAATGTATGAAAGAAAGAGCAGCTCATAACCCGGGGGCGACAATGTAGGCTCACAGGATGCAGGACATACATCGACAGGCGAAAGAAACTCTGGAGAATACACGGGAATCAATGAAGAAATATTATGACCGGAAAGCGATGAAACAGCTTAGCATCCAGGTCGGCGACTTGGTAATCTTGAATGCCAAAAACAGACGTACCAAACCACCATCGAAGAAGGAGAGTTCAAAAGTGTATGGCCCTTTCAGAGTCTTGGAAAGAAAAGGCAGCAGGGCATACAAGTTAGAAATATCACCGCGGTGGAACATTCATGCTGTGTTTCATGTTTCGCTGTTGGAACCCTACTGAGCCTCGAACCGACCAAATCGTGAACAACCCCCACGAGATCCTGAAGACATCGATGGAGATTTAGAGTGGAAGGAACAAAGGATTATCTAGAGCGAGATCATTTCCTACACGCCAAAGGTTTGAGGATCGAATAAAGCGATGAAAGAGCTTCGGTATTTTGTGCAATGGAAAGGCTGGGTGGAGGATGAGAATACTTGGGAGCCACCCGAAGGTATGAAGAAGGGGCAGGAAGAGGGGCAAACGTTTCATAGAGAAAGCCCAGAGATGCCGGGCCCGAGAGAGGTCGAGTGACATAAGAAAGGTTTTCCATCGGTGGACAAGTAAACGCTGGTGGTTTTGACCCCTACTATGTGGAGCTCGAGATGGAAGATAGATTGTATAATAGACATAGAGTATTCGGGACGAACCCTTTGAAGAGGGGAGCTCGTGTTAGGCGCACGGACTCCCCGAAAGGATTCTCAGGGCAAGGTTACCCACCCTTGAGATGAACGCACTTCGCAGGAAAAAGATAACACCGCCCTCCAGCCCCGGCATTGGGAAGGCGTGTCATAACTGGCCGCCTGGGTAGTTGTGTCCCAACACCAAAGACTACCTTCAATGGAACACATCTTATAACACCGTATACGTCACGGCCGTCCGTCCGACCGGATCCTGTTCACAAGGTATATGAGGGGAGACCTTCGGGCACCTGATCCAGGCCGAGGCAGGTGAATCAGACGATGGCGAATAAGGTTACAGACACTTGAAGACAGCCACTGGGAAGAGTGGGTCGAAAGTAACAGGACGCTTTGGACGAAAGTTAGTCCCCTTGTACCTACAAAGACGTGTATAGTATGCAGGAGGTAACTATGCCCAGTAAGGGATTGGTTGCATCCACAAAGGACTGGTTGGTAAAAGATGGAGTCCGAGGGAAAAAACTTATAGGTACGATCCCGAGGACAAGTCGTATAATGCCGGAAGACCAGAATACAACATGCAGTTGCATGTCGAATTCTCGACGGAACGAACCAAAGATGATTGGCCATCTTCTGTCCAGCGAGTTAGACTATCCTCGGTGAGCAAGAGGACTAGATAATTCGTAAACCATCGTTGTCAACGTATAAAAGTATGAGCTGACACGTGACGTGGTCTCCCCGCTATCAGGAATTACAGAAGCGCAGACCGATAAGTTGGCCATGGGAGCAAAAGGTGTGGTAGAGACTTTTCAGGGTCTACGAGTGTCCGCACTCAGGTGAAGTTCACACAATCGCAGGCAAGATACTTGGTTAGTATAGAGCTAGCATGTAGACCGCGATTGCTCCGAAGCGGAATATACATAGCGAAGCATCTTCATTGCTATTAAAGAACAACAAGCACGGAGATGAGATCTTATCAATATGATAAGTTATCGACACTTTCATATCGTTACCAATACTTCGACTATTTATACCGAAGTGAATTATTATCGCTAGCCTACATTACTCGTGTCTTGTTAACGACTTCTCCTATATAATTACGATTAAGGTCCTAGCTGTCGGAATACCTCATGCCGACGCTACCACCTAACAATAACCTCCCCTTGCCTTCAATACTGCAGCTACTCTATCAGGCATTGATTTCCACAATTTTTCAAAACTATCCGGAGAAATTGTTTCCCATATCCAAAGTCCTACTTGTTCAAGCGTCTTCTTAACCGTTGCTTTTCAACCTGGGGTATCTGCAATCCTTGGATACAGCTGGTATCGTTAGTTTTTAAGCTGAACCCACCCATGTTGAATAGGATGTAAATCAGGGGAGTAAGCGGAGTGATCCACAAGTTCAATAGAATGTCTCTCCAATCAATCTATAATATTGTAAGCCTTGTGAACAGGAGCATTGTCTTGCCGAAAAAGAATATCTTCAAGTTGCATATCAAAAGAAATCCTTTGATTTATAACATGAAAATGATACCTTCTTAAGAGTCTAATATACCTGGTTTTATTGATAATTTGACTAATAGGAACTAAATGACCTTGTCTCTTACCCCAGAAGCACCAACATACTATAAGCGAAACTCTCTTATCCTTTTCCTTTGGGTGAATGCAATCTGCTAGCCACTTCTCACTAGGTTCTCTGAACACCCAGTGTTGCCTTGGATCCTTGGATTTCTCCACACTGCACTTATCACTCAAAATCACACTCTCAAAATCCTCTACAATTCAATCCCTATAAGCTGTAGCCCATCTCAATCTCTTAGCAATATGATCATGTTTGAGTCTAGGTCTTGATTGGGCTATCATTTCTTCGCATTCCCTTCTCTCAGTACCCTATCCACTATTGTCATTTTAATGTTTGCGACTGGCAAGTGGAATCATATTCTATCACTCAGGGTGGCACGAAAGCTCTGTGTTGTTGTTTGTTCCCTGTTGAAAATGAAATTCCGGGCACGTATTTATCTCGAACGCCAGATATGGTCATCGTGTGGTCGGACATCCGTTGCTGGATAATTGTACGGTCAGACATGGCTTGCTGGATAATTGTGCAACACTGTCGCTCACTGAGAACAGGTGGGTTATAGGGACCAGGGAGGTTATCCAGTGATTGCCACTCATAGGCTGGAGGACCAAAGCTTTTAATTGTTGCCCATGGCCGACCAATAATGTGAGCAATAAGGGTAGTGTTCTGGAGGTAGTAGAAATGGCAATTGTGATCTGCTTTTCAATATTGAACATTTATTCTCGTAAGGTGTGTCTGGTTGGCTCTGTTCTTTTTTGCTATTGACTTTTCAAATCCGGTAGAGTTAACGATTAGAAATTATTTGGGGTATTGTGGCACGATGAGGTGGTTGTGTAAAGAGTCAGGGCCACGATCAACTCAGTTATGTGGCATTTTTGGCCAGGTGGCTTAGTACAGTGTGTGACCAACACTTCTCACTAGGGACTCTATGATGATGATGCGGATAGCTGTAAATCACAGGATAGGAAACAATCAGGGAGCTATTATTCTCCTATCAGAAATCTAGCACCTAGAGGTAAAGTCGTTTTACAACACAAGAATTCAGGCTACAATTTACCAACCAGATGAAGCAGGCAATTCGCTACATTGGGATTCAGACTCTGCGCAGCCAGGTAGAGGTATCCGGGATTCAGATACTGGGCCTCTGAGAAGAGGCAGGCTAGAGTCATAAGGTCTATTTGCTTACAATGATCGTCTGATTACAAAACAGTTTAGAAATCCCAAGGCAGAGGTAGTGGTACCCAGATGTGAATCAGCAGGCGTGGCATGCGAGACTAGAGGGCATTATGACCTGGGGCATGGGCACCGTTGTACTGTGAACATACCTGCTGCCCAATCAGAACTAGGAGAAGATTGCCACATATATTGGGCCAAGTTCCCCACTCTCACAGCTGAGACCGTTGCACGAGGAGCCTTCAGCTCCACTTCTCGAACCCCTTCTCTTGAAATGACCATTTCTCCTGCTCCTATGCAGAGCGTTCCTCATAGTATTACAAATAGCCACCCACTCTAGCTAATTGCCGCAGGGGAATATTGAGATACCTTCCCCCTAAATACGTCCAATACCGATCACTCTGCCACCTCCACATCCCACAACAAACCTAAACCTCAAACTCACACCGCTCCCCGATGTGGGTGAGGTTATCAAGGGTGTCACAAGATAGGATCATTCATACCACTTCTGCCTGTTGTCTTTCTGTCCACTGACTGAATCTCAGAATACATGAAAGTCTACACCCATCATATTCTTATATGTCCCCTATTCTCTACCCTTCCTTGTTATCTACCCTCTTCGTTGACATCTGGTTTTCTTGACATTGTTGTGCTGCTATTACCTGTATAATAGACATCAATGCCTTGTACTCTATTACACTGGCATTAGTGGCCGATATTAGCTACTTCTGGAATAATCTTGCTCATTATTTGTGCACATCAAGTTACTAAACATGATCCGTCGCGAAATATTCAAAGGGTTGTATCCCGGCATTCAGATTTAGAGGTGCGGAGTGCTGCTGATTCAGTATTCTGAGAGGAGCGCAGATACTTCTGATCCTCTTTTGTCATAGTGTGTGTTGCTCATGCAACCTCATCCTCAATCAATACTCCTTGCAGTTAGCTTTCACCTAGTATTGACCTTAGCGGTACTATCATTCAGCAAATATTTTCAAACTGCTGACTCGTACATGAGGGGTCATAAAGGCCAAGGATATTAGCTCCAAAGTCCGACTTGAACATTCACGATCTCAAAACCCTATTTTGTAGAGAAGTCCCGTCCTTTGTACTCTGCATTCCTTATAACTCTCGCGATAATAGTATGATGTGTTCTAAGAATGTTACTCTTGTCTTTGTTGCAGATGCTCCTATGATGGGAATCAGTGTAATCCCGCCAGTTTGCGATTCTTTCACTCTCCGACCAACACATAGTTTATGTATAGTTATATTTAGTCTCATATGAACTGCATGCGCCAGATTATTCCTAAGGTTGTAATCCTCTCATACTGTTTTTAAGGTCAGGAGAGGTGCTGATTCGCAGTGCTGAGTTGAGAATAGATACTGGCATGACAACCTGTCAATTTGCTGCCAGGACCTACACGATTGCCTACCACTTTACTGTCAGCTGCACTCTCCCCACCCAGTATCAGCAGTGAAGGCTCGGCGCTTTGCCCATTCCAAGACTATCAAGCAGGCCACAAAGGACCACTGGAAAGAGTTTCTTGCCTGTCTTGGAACCCATGATATCTGGACTGGTAGGTGCATCGTGACCCATGGCTAACATTATTGCTTGCCCTCATTTTCAGACACATCCACACCCATCAAGATTATCTCCACCTTACTATCCTATTTCTTATCAAAGAAGTACCCTACCTCTACACCCAGTATCCTGCACCCATTCAGGAATGTATCTCCGCTTTCCCTTCTGGTCAGTTCCCTGGCTCTCTCCAAATCCTTCAACTCCTCACCCCCTGGTCCTCATCAGATCCCTTATAGCATATGGCAAACTATCAACAAGACTAATTTCTCTCATGTGCTATTGCTCCTTAGCCCACTAGTGGTTGAATATCGTAGGGTACGGGCAACCACGCGAGTTGTGTTGTGGAGAAGATAGGACGGCGTTGAGAGTAAACCATTAGTTGCGCACCTAGGTTTGTTAGTCCTATTTAGTTAGCAGCGGCGCACATCTGACAATACAATAGGTTCTCTCACATCTACGACGTCCACCCATCCAACAGGTTATGAGCCTTTGCGTTCCACGCAGCCTAAGCCAAGGAGAAAATTAGTGCATTTGATAGGCGGCTATCTACCTCGTGTGCCTTTTCAAATGGTTCGCCTCATACAGCTTGAGTGAAGGAGAAAAATCGTCTATTCGATGGGCCGCTATCTATGCCGCGTCATTTTTCGAATTGTTTTTTTCACCTTTTGTTTTATCGATATTTCTCTCTCTCTCGCTCTCCAGTTCAACTCATCTCATTCGTACAATGACAAAACTTTACAAGTCTATGCAGTCGAGCCGTGTGTTGTTTCTTCTCTTAGGAGATAATAATTTCGGGCCTTGGAGGCAGAGAATGTCTGATCAATTGAAAGTATTGGACCTATGGTGGATCGTATCGGGTGGTGAAAAGTCACTTGATAAAGATAGCACCGATCCTGCAGTGGAGGCCGCCCACAACAAGCATTTCCGGAAGTGTTTTCAGATTACGGCAATGATTCGGAACACTATGGAGCCACCGGTTTGTGCCCAATACACGTTGGCTGCCTACCATGAGGATCCAGAATCCCTATGGAAGAAGCTTGAAGAAGAATATTGCAAAGCTCTTGGGATAGAACTCTACTCGTTTAGGAGATCTCTCTTTGACTACATCTTCAACACATATCAGCCGGCAGCAGAATATGTGCACGAGTGTTAGGTGGTAGCTTCGGCGTGAGGTATTCCGACAGCTAGGACCAAGATCGTAATTATATCGGAGAACTCGTTAAGAAGACACGAGTAATGTAGACTAGATATAATAATTCGCTTCGGTATAGATGGTCGAAGTATTGGTAACGATATAAAAGTGTAGAATAACTTATTATATTGATAAGATCTCTTCTCCATGCTTCTTGTTCTTAATAGCAGCGAAGATGCTTCGATATTTATATTCCGCGTCTGAGCAATCGCGGTATACATGCTAACTCCATACTAACTAAGTACCTTGCCCGCAACTCTGCGAACTTCTCCCGAGTGCGAACACTCGTAGACCCTGAAAACTCTCTACCACACCTTTTGCTTCCATGGCCAACTTATCGGTGTGCGCTTCAATTATTCCTGATGGTGTGGAGACCACGTCAGGTGTCAGCTCATCCGTTTATCCGTTGGCAACAATGGTTACGAGTTATCTTGCCCTCGTGCTCGTCGAAGGTAGTCTAACTCGCTGGACAGAAGATGGCCATTCTTCTTTGGTTGGTTCCGTCGAGAATTCAGTATGCAACTGCATCTCGTATTCTTGTCTTCTGGCATTACACGACTTGTCCTCGGGATCGTACCTATAGGCATTTTCCCTCAGACTCCATCTTTTACCAACTTGTCCTCTGTGGCTTCACCCGATCCACTTACTGGGCATAGTTACCGCCTTCATACTCTACGCGACTTTGTAGGTGTGAGGGGACTAACTTTCGTGCGAAACGTCCTGTTACCTTCGACCCACTCTTCCGACTGCCTGTCTTCAAGTGTCTGTAACCTTATGCGCCGTCATCCGATTCACCTGCCTCCACTTGCATAAGGTGCCCGAAGGTCTCCCCTCACATACCCTGCGAACAGGATCCGGTCGGACGGACGGCCGCGACGTATACGGTGTTATAAGATGTGTTCCATTGATAGTGGTCTTTGGTGTTGCGACGCAACTACCCAGTCGGCCAGCGATGACGCGCTGTCCCAACACCGGGGCTGGAGGGGGGTGTTATCTTTTTCCTTCGAAGTTCGTATGCGCCAAGGTAGGGTAACTTTGCCCTGTAGATCCTTACAGGGAGTCCGTGCGCCTAACAACGAGATCAAACAAATTATAGAATGTTTGAGAGAGGCAGAGGAAGAGATACCTCACGAGAAAACCTTTTACCGGTTAAATGCTTTACCGGCATCATGGCACGAATGGCGTTATCTCCAAGCCACGATTCTTAAACCTGCCCAACAGGAGGATTTGATCGCGGCTGTCGGATTGGGGGAAGCAACTATGAATCGTGACAAAGCGGGGTCTACTGGTAACGAAGCCGTTCTGGCAGTACAAGTGAAAGGACATGGCTATTGCTCTTCTGCTTTGGGGTCCGGGGGAGTATCTACTTGGCCTTTTCATAAGTATCCGGATGCCGTCGATTAGCTTGGCGCCAAGAAATCAGGGGTGGTAGGTGGACATGCGCAGCTGTCTTGCTGGGAAACTATTATCGATACAATACCATACTCTGTGGAACCGGTTGCTGTCATGACACGTGCTATTATCAAGCGAGGTAAGATACACATACTAAAAGGAAGAAGGAAAGTAGGCTAACTGGGAGTGAACATTTTCATTTAGGAAAGCAGATAACACCCCGACGGCGGGCTGTAATAATCGCCTTTCGGAGTCTGGAGCAGCCAATGCCCTTTCACAAAATCAAAGAAATTACCGGTGTCGCTGCTTCGACGGCCAATAACATTTGGCGCCATGCGGTGAAGAATGCACGACAAGCACGAGTGACCAGTGATGAGTCCAATAATTACCCACTCTCGCTTGAAGAGCTCATTACAAGCTCCGCTCTTGACGCCAATCCTCGCTCTGGACGCCCACGACCTTTGGATATAGAGGATAAAGACAAACTGATCGGGTTTGTAAAAAAAAACTTTGAAACACGGAGAATGACGCTGAAAGATCTCCGCCGAGTGGCAGGATATACGCATGTCAGCGATACTACCATTTATCGTGCCCTTTTGGAGCGGGGAATCCGGGCCTAGCATAAAGAATTCAAAATCATTTTGAAGGAATAAAATAAAAAAACAAGACTGGGAGGTTTATCTCTAAACTAATGCCTACTACACCATGGCAAGTCTCCGGCTAGCGAGCTATCTGCAAGTTTAGGCAATGCGGTTGGCCGAACCTGAGTCCGGATTTAAATAGTGGTCAGTATTTGGATAGATGGCTCGCTATGCTGGGCACTGGCTATAATGTGGTAAATGTGATTACCTGTAGGATTGCTGATTCCTTATAGGAGTATTGTGAAATGAGGGAATACTGGCTACGTAGTCGGGAGTGGGCCAATATTGCCTTTACAGATGAGATGTCTGTAGAGGTAGGAGCTACATTTGGGACAAATTTGGTTTGGCGTGAGAAGGTGGAACAATGGCACGAGGATTGTGTAGGAACAAAAAAAAAACAAGGAACATCGGTGATGTGCTGGGGGATAATAAGCTGGAATTGGAAAGGGCCGTTCCATGTTTGGTCTGCTGAGACTAAGGAAGAAAAAGAGCAGGCCAGGAAAGAAATTGCGGAATGGAATGCAAAATCTGGCGAGGAGGAGGAAGGGCTAAATAGGGAATGGAGGACAAGCGAGGAGTTTAGGCTCTTAAAAGAGGGGGAACTAAAGGCAGCAAGAGAGCTACGTGCTGCAGCACTGGATCGGGAAGGAGAAAAAATAAAAAGCACGTAGTCCTGGCGTGGAAAAATATACAAAATTAAAAAACTGAAGCGAAAGGATGCCAAAGGGGTAGACTCTTGGAGATATGTTACCAGTCTCTGCCGCCCTCTCCTTTGGCCAACTTGCAGGGAGAGATTAGCTCTCAATCCTGGCTTTCTCCTAATGGAGGACAACGCACCATCGCATAACTCAGACTTCACGAACTTGGAAAGGAGGAAGGAAGGAGTACAAAAGATTACCTGGCCCGCCAACTCCCCCGACTTTAACTCTATTGAACACATCTGGCGACTAATGAAGATGCGCATTCTCCGCGGCCGTGGGTCAGAAAGAATCCAAACACCAGCAGAAACGAAAATTGTACTGGAGGAAGAATGGTTAAGGATTACGATAGAGGAGATTAATCATGAGATCGTGAAGCTTCTTGATATCCTGGTACGATGTATAGCCAAAAAAGGTAGGAATAATTTTCAAGCTTGATGCTTCTCCTTCTTCTCTTTTCTCTTTTTGTTTCCTATTGCTGGCTTCTTACTCTCCTTTAATGTTTAATTTTAATCAATTGTATTATCAACTCTCATATTGCATGCCCGCTCAGCACCCCCGGTGGCTGGGCCTTGGCGCCAAGCTAATCGACGGCATCCGGATACTTATGAAAATGCCAAGTAGTAGTCAGGCGAGTAGAGGGAATGGACAAGTGATGTATGGACCGTCGATTGTTTGTTAATACTGTTAGAAGCAGGGTCACCAGTGTAGTGAATGTCGGAAACTCAAATTTGATACAGGAAAAGGGATCCGTACAGATAAAGTCACGATTGCAGCTGAAGTGGGTTCGACAGATGGATCAAAGAACTCTCTATTTACAGCTTTCGGTGCGACCGGTATACCAACGAGCCAGGATCAATGGCTTTTGGATAGTGGTTGTAGTACCCACACTACGGGTTTGCGGGACTCTTTTACCACCTACGAACGAATTCCCAATCGCGAACACAGGATTCGTTTTGCCAACAATACAGAGATCAATGCCCTCAGACGAGGTGATGTCACTCTCTTGGTATAGGATGATGGAAGGCAATGGGAGATGGAGTTAATCTTGAAAGGCATCTTGCATGTTCCAGCTTGCGGCGAGAATGGTCAACCTTCAGCTCCTCAACTACGACGCTGGGGTATTTTCGTCGAGTTTCCACCGCGTGGGGGAGCTACTATGAGATATAGTAACAGCTCTTTAGTTGGAGTAGCAGAAGCGAATGGGCTCTATGTACTGAGACCTATGAGGGGTGAAGTATTGGGACACCTTAAAGTGAATAATGCGTTTGCTATGAACACTGGCAAAGGAGCAGCCACGGTGGCTGCACGGTGGCATTTCCGGCTAGAGCACTTGGGAGCAATAGCTGTACCTAGGCTCTCGCTACAGGATAACGATATTCCCAGTATATGGAAGGTACCACGTTGTGTTTGCACGGGTTATATGAATGGCAAAACGGACAAGAAGCCGTTCCCTTTAGTTTTACCATTGTCGAAAGCGACGCAAGCTCCTGAGATTGGTCACAGGGATATAGCAGGACCGATCGATCCGATATCACTTGCGGGAACTGTCTATCTCCTCCTGTTTACGAATGACTTCACCTGGTACAAGGTGGGTTATCTCCTAAAGTGCAAATCGGAACTATTTGCTCGCTTTATGCAATATAAAGCCTTGGTAGAGAAACAACAAAGCAAAGTTATTAAGAAACTCCGCAAGGATGAGGGAGGAGAGTATACGTCAAATGAATTTTGTCATCTCTTACAACAAGCAGGAATAGAGAACCAAAGAACGACGGTATATACGCCTCTATCCAATGGAGTGAGTGAAAGAGCGAACCATACCATCATTGGAACTATGCGTCCACTTTTAGATGCAGTCATTGCCCCTATGCGATACTTGGCTACGGCAGCGATGACAGCGATCCATGTCTACAATTGGCTTCCTACACGCACGATTCAGACTGGTTTTACATCATACGAGCGTTGGCATGTAAAGAAACTGATCTACAAGCATCTTCGGGTATGGGCTTGTGTAGCCTATGGGCAGGTTCCGAAACACACTAGAAAGAAGAAGGACAATGGGCCACAGAAATGCATCTTCATTGGATAAAGGGATACTACCATGGAATATCGCCTCCACAATTTAATTGAACAACGCCTTGTAATTTCCAATGATGTTATCTTCGAATGGTCTACGCCGTACTACAATACCACTGATAAGGTGGGTCAAGAATCGAGACGCTACTATCCGCTGGAGATTCAGCCATGGCAGCAACAGCTGGCATAGGGTGACGAGTTTGACGAGGAGGAAGTGCCTGAGGAGAAGGTGCCTGAGAGATGAGTGAGGGAAGAGGAGCAAGAAGGAGGATTTGATTGGGGAGACGCCGAAGAGGTACTGGCACCCTTGCACCTACACAAACCACAGGTCGAGTCGCCATTCGGACGACAATCCTCCAATTGTGGTGATAGTGATAGTGATGATGATAATGATACAGACGGGAAAGACATGCAGTTTATTATGACGAGAAAGAAGATGACGAAAGCAGACACTCCAGGAAGGCTTACCGGGCTGAGAGCAGCATCACTAGCTCCTACTGGAAACCCCAGAGAGGAAAGCTCCCAGCTACCGAAGGAATGGGAAGAGTACATTCCCAGAGTGAGGGCTCTGGAACATCAAACACATGTACAAGTGATGCGATGGTTCCGGCTGTCTACATCATGCAGGCAGGTCCAAATACGGATAAGTCAACTATGGAGTTGGATGAAGAATGCGAATGGCAGGAGCCTATTGACTCTGAGTGTTCATCTTTGGAGAAGAATAAGGTGGCGTTGGTTAATGAGATACCAGAAATGAAGAAAGAGATCCCTACAAAACTCATTTTACAGCGAATGGTCAATCTGGTTGGTCAAACAGGGTGATATAAGGCATGCTTAGTGGCTCTAGTCTTTCGCCAGGTGGATGGCTGAGATTTTGGAGTTACTTTTACGCCTGTAGCGAGTCTGTTCGTGCTGTCTTGTCTATCGTAGCAGCAAAGGGTTTTGCAGTACGTCAAATGGATGTAGTCACAGCATTCCTAGGCAGCGAGTTGCATGAGGAAGTGTATGTGTCCCCACAGGTTGGGGTGTTTTGAGGAGAGAGGCTGGCATGTCTTAATCGCAGTGTCTATGGCTTAAAACAGTCTCCACGATGCTAGTACACCATGATCAACAAGTTTCTAATCACAAAAATGGGGTTTCGCCAAGGCAGGTTTGATTGCGGAATATATACCCATGACAATGGAACGATACTGGCACTCTACATTGATGATATGCTCATTGCGGGAGCATTGCGAGAGGTGAAGCTTGTATGTGATAAGTTAAAAAGCAAGTTTGGGATGGTGAGTTGCAAGCCCGTAGGAACACCAATGGAAAAGGACAAGCCGGGCATGAACGGAGGGGGAGACAAACGGTGCGATCACACTCTCTAGTTGCAGCGTATTGGAAGTCTTGACAGGATTGTGATGGGTACTTGTCCTGATATTGCTTTTGCGGTTTCTTACCTTAGAAGGTTCAACACGGACCCTGAAGCTCGTCACTGGCTCGGTGAGAAACGGGTCCTCACATATCTTGCAAGAACGAAGAAGCTGTGGCTCTGTCTGGGGGGAGAAATGCCAGAAGGGGTACGTTTAGCTTGATTTGTGGATTCAGACTTCTCCGGTGACACAGGACAGATGAAATCAACTTCCGGATATGTCTTTCTTCTGCGAATCCGAGTGATTCAGTACTCTATATAGCGACAATCAGGCCTCACTTTCTACCTTCAAAGACACTGCCCATAAACCTCAGAGCAAACACATTGGCATTCGCGTGCATCAGATCTGAGAATTTATAGAAGATAGAAGGGAAGTCACAATGGATTATTGCAGGACAAACGATATGGTTGCAGATTGGTTGACTAAACTCCTTGTACTTAGCAAGCATGTTCTGTTTGTGCAGATGTGTGGATTGTCTTGATAGCTTTCTACTTTTGCCTTGAATTTGTTTTAGATAGCTCATATAAGGGTGATACCCAACCATGAAGTGTGGGGGAGTATTATATGTGCATGTATACGGGTGGCACCCTTAGGGGGAGTGCTGAGTGTAGTAGGCAATGGGCAACCACCCTAGTTGTGTTGTGGAGAAGATAGAACGGCGTTGAGGGTAAACCACTAGTTGTGCATACATGTTTGTTAGTCCTATTTAGTTAGCAGCGGTCCGCATCTGAGAATAGAATAAGTTCTCTCACATCCACCGCGTCCACCCATTCAACATTACTCACTGATCGGTTTCACCCCTTCTCAATGAAAGAGGCCAATGGGATAGACATATACAAACCCGGCAAACTTGACTATTCAGCCCCCTCCTTCTTCCCTATCCTAATCTAACTCCTGACTGTTTGAAACATTGAGGAGCGGATTGTAGCATCTCAACTCCCCTCTTACACAATCTGCTAACCTGTTAAGCATCAATCAATGCTGTTTCCTACATAGCCGCAGGACAGTTAGTGTTTGTTACTGGACGGGGCGGGGCGGGTCTTCACTCCCGAGACCCCGCCCATAAACAGGGCTGGGGGGCTATTTTCAGGTAATCCCCACCATGCTGCCATCTGGGGCCCACCCACACTCATTCCCTGCATGGGGCCCGTTTGCTACCACCCATATCCAATGGGGACGCGTTTGGGGTATGGGTGGGATAGGGGGGTTAGCGGGGACAGGGGCAGGGAATGCCGAAAAAGACCTCGCCCTAGGCTGTTAAGTGGGGCGGTGGGGGGAAAAGGCCTGGGGGCCAGCGCTTGTTGGGGCCCTGTCCGCCCCGTAACGAACTCTAAGCACACTTGATGCATGTGCTGCCCTAACCTATGAGCTTTGGACCCTCCAACACCACGCCTACAAAGCCTGCACCCTCTTTCTTCACATTAAGGGTGGCTTTGATGATATTTCATTAATTCTACTATCGTGACATCTGCGCGGTATAGGCATTCCCCTTTGTTTAGATTCGTGGGTTCATTTGTTCTTGCCGGATCACAAGTCCTGCTTGCTTTTTCATGGCTCTCCCAATATATTTCTGCCTTTTCAAGCTGGTCTCTCACAAGGATACTCTGTCCCTGCTTTGTTGTTTGTCATCTATATTTCAGCACTGCATCTCTCGTCCAATTATCTTTTCTTATATTGATGATTTTACTGTTACTGTTCGTTCATTGTTATACTGGAAGAACTGTTAGATATTTCAGCATGTATATGCTGCACAAAAATGCACAGAAGCCATGATAGGTGTCTCCTTGTGAGTTCTCAAGACTGAACTCAGACATTGGTGTACAGCAAGGGATAGGAACACTACTTCACACACGCCGGTCTCACTAGATGTGACTCTAGTCCACCTATCCGCCAGCCTACTATAGCTTGCGTACTTGTTCATACCCTTCTTGGAACCATCTACCCACTTTCACAAACACCTAGCGCGGAAACACAGAGCTTTCTCTATTATCCATGAACTATCCCTAACCGGACTGGGTCTGGTACCACATCTGAATCACGGACTCGTATCGGCATTGACTCTCCTGACGCTAATCTACAGGGCAGATCTCCTTGCTCCTAATGGGCCCATGCCCGTTACAATGGTGGCATTCTCGAACAAGGTCCACTGATGGTTCACCACCTGCTTCTACTCAACACTCGTGAACATCCCCCTTGTGAATCATGTCTATCTCTACTTGACTTTCAACTCCCATACAAGAGAATAATGCCCGCCATTAGGATAGCGTGCTGATCGACTCTTATCAACCCAGCAGCAGCCACAATGCCTGGACCCTTCCCTGAACAGAGCCAGAAAAGGGCTGCTGACTCGCTTTGGCCACTACTTGTGAGACTAAAGCAAAACTTGATATCATTATGCTGAGACCAATACAGGCAGGTCCCTCCAGTACAGACAGACTTGCCAATAGATGCCATTTGCTATATCAGTGAAAATAATACCTTGTGTTCGGTGCATTCTGTGCATCTGACGCACCTGTTGCTGGGACGCAAATCGCGAATCAGGACGAAACCACCCTACCATGTAACGTACCTGACCCAACTGGAGGCAGCACCTGATCCTGAGGGTGCACCAGATACAGCACCGAATCCTCAGGATTCAACTTGACGTCGGATTACCTTTTCTGGATACAGCGCATTCAGTACTCATCTTCCTGAGATAAGGAATCTTGAAGGGTTCCCCCTTTACTTTTTCCTGACCTGGGTCACCATGTTTTTCAAGCTCTCAATTTATCAAATTTGCCTACTACTACTAGTGTTCCATTGTTCTAATATACAGGTCCGATTATGATATTGATAAGCAACCCCTGCCCTCCCCGCAACTAGACCTTTCCCCCCTACGCCATCCCGACCTTGGACCCTGTAACTTCATGAATTAAAGTCACGGGGGGAAGGGTGTTATGTCACTATGATGCCGGCGTCGGGACCAACAACCTCCCGAAATTAGGTCGAGAATCGATGAAGTGGTCGTAAAGCTATGCGACATCGAGCTTTCGCTGCTTTGGTATAAAGACCACTCACAGATGGTTTGGTGGATTCATAGGTTTTGATGTGACAGAGACGTATCCTATACGATTACGTAACCGGCATCGGGCCCGACAGCCTCCCGGAAACAGAATCAGAATCTATTGACCTGTTGTGGAGTGATCTACCATCCAGTAGAAGATCGCCCAGGCTCCAATAAAGATCCACTCCACAGAAGACAGGCATTTCCTGAGTTACGATATGACAGTGAGGTACCTTATACCGTTACGTAGCTGGCATTGAGCCCAACATCCTCCTGCAAACCGATCTAGAATCAGAGTGCTGGTCGTGCAGGAATCAGCCAGCAAGATCTAGGATGGCCAGTAGGCCATTTAACAAGGTATCTTCATGAACTAAGGTCGCGGGAGCAAGATTCTTATATTACAGTCAAGCCGGCATCGGGGCCAACAATCCCCCACAATCAGATCCAGAATGTAGAGCTCTCTGTCATCAGGTTTTCCATTACTCGAGTTCAAAGAGAACTCTCAGAAGGGTTGGCAGATTCATGTTTGATGCGACAGAGACGTACTGGATACCGTTGCGTAGCTGGCATCGAGCATACCACCCTCCAGCAAAGAGTATGAAAATCCGTCAAGCAGGTCTCACAGTCCACTGGTAAGATACATGTTGGGATAACTTTAGTGTTCTTTCTTTGGTACACGGTTGCAATGTGGGATTTCGTTCGTGATGAGTGCGACAAATTGTATTGTTTCCTTGGTTACACAGATATGGACTCATATTAAGGTAGGAGTCAGGCGGCAAAGGCTGTGCTAGGATTTCGTTCTATATAAAGGAGGCTTTGCCGCCAATCTTTTTGCATCCTTCTCGTACGCTCCACCTCCAGCGATTGAAATCTCAACACCATGGGAATTCATCGTGAGAGTGTCCTCCGCCTCTGACCTCCCTTGATGGCTCTGCCTAGGAGTGTTACGCACCCGTCTCTCCCTCTCCTCTCTCTGGGGTCTTTGGCCTCCCCTCCCACGGGGTTCTTTGGTTCGTCTTCGTTGAGCACGCTCGCGTTGGTGTTCCTCCCCCCCGAATCGGCACTTCGCGACGCGTCTCGCTTAGCGTTTTGCACGGTCGGCAACCCTCCTTCCATCGTCAATACACGGTCGCTAGCTTCGGGCTATCGGTGAAGTAGTTGCCCTAGTGGCCCTGCTCTCTGGTATCGCACTCCCTCCTGAGTTCTTCGGTCGGTACGGTCGGCATTCAAAAAATCGTGACCTCGTCTCGGTCCTCCGTGTTCGTACTTCTTGGTTACTGGCGAGCCTTCCCTCTCCCGCTTCCCACGCGCTGGATCCGCTTGCACCGTACTGCTGCACATAGCTGGCACCTTACTGCCCTCTCTCCCTTCCCCCGCCTTTGGTCTCCCCCTCGTCCGGGATCCCCTCCGGTAGTGACGCTCTCTCTCTTGTAACAAGGGACCACGTGAGAGCAGCGGTAACTTCGTCCGGTCGGCCTTTGGTCTATCCGCTGTGGCTGGCATCCCCTCTGCTGAGTGGCTCTCCTCGCCGGGTGGCTCCCCTCGCCTTCTTTACCCGCTACTCGATTTACTCTACGGTCGCAACTCGTGTCGGTTACGGTATTCCTTGGGCTTGCACCGTCCGCTTGGATGTTCCTAAAGTCTGGCGCGCGCCGATTACCGGGCACTCCACCCGTGTCCCAGTCTTGCCCCTAAGCCGATAGGTTCGGGGAATTCCCTGACGCGACAGGCAACAGTAGTTTTATCCTTTCCGCTCCGTCGGCCTTGGGCCGTAAGATTCTTTTCATTTGTTCTGGGGGGCCTGCTGAAGGGTTTCTTTGCTCCTGTACATCTTTATGATGGTTTTCTTCGTGTTTGGCTTTCCTATGCTTTCCTCCCCATTAGTTTAGGCTGGTGGCTGGTGTGCGGTTAGGCCCGTACCATAGGGTCTTGGAAGTACGGTTTTGGTCTTCATGTTAGATTGCTTTCCTACGGGTGGGGGGTATTTGTTTGTCCCATGACGAGGTGAAGCGGCCCGTTGGATTGTTTTGTGGTTTTGTTTCTGCCATAGCTAGCGCTCCATGTAGTTTCTTGTACCTTAACAACGAATACTTGACTATAAAAAAAAGAAAAAAAAGAAAAAAAAAAGCCGCCAATCTTTTTGACCCTCTGCGGCATGCTTAGAGCCAAAGGGGTCAACCCGGATCTTGTGTCCTGGACCAAGTCTTTCCTGTCTGGCAGATCGTGCTGGCTCCTATACCAGGGGTCCCCCAAAGTGTTCGCCCCAGTTGCAGTGGGCACCCCTCAGGGGTCCCCAGTCTCTCCACTTTTGTTTGTTATTTAGGTTTCTCACCTCCACTGCGAGATCCCTCATGGTCCATCCCTCTCTTACGTGGACGACTTCGGTCTGACCGTATCCTCCTCGTCTTATCGGCGCAACATCCAGATCCTACACGCGCAGTACGCCAGACTGAAGTCCAGAGGGGCCAGGCTGGGCGTCGGCTTCTCAGTTCCCAAGACGGAGCTCATTCACTGGCGAACGAACAGGGACAGAGACCCCATCTCCAATGCTCCGGTCTAGTTGGATGGTTCGGTTTTCGAACCCAAAGTTGAGGTCAGGTGGCTGGGCTACTGTTTCACCCCCTCGATCTCCACCACCCCTCACTTCGTCAAAAGGCTGGCCAAAGCCCAAGCGGCCTTCGTGGCGGTCAAACGACTCTCCCCTCCAGGGATCGGCCTCCCTCCCTTCCTCTGCCATAGACTGGCCTTCTCCCTCCTCTTCCCAATCCTCAGTTACGGTGCTGACGCCTTCTTGCCCACCGTCCACATGACGAGGAAGCTCTCCGCATTCTGGCCCAAGGTCCAGAGATGGACGACCAATTGCTTCATGAGTACCCCCACCAACATCCTGGCCATCGAGGCCTGCCTCCCGCCGCTAGAGCTTCTCCTTGCGTACAAACACCACCTGGGTTACCTTAGAATACTATACTCCCCACCGGAAATCAACCCTGCAGCCGCAAGGCTTCCTCCCTCTATGCAGACTCCGTCTCTTCACCGCCACTCACCAGACCACAGGGCCCTGAGCGCAGGGAATACGGGCAGTCGCCTCCCCCTCCCGTGGACCCAGCCAAGACCACCCTTGAAAATCCGGGCCCACCTCCCCCTCGACGCCCTTCCGCACTCCATGTTGTTCCTCCTGGGCCCTGATGGGCTCGGCCCCCTTCCAGTCACTTCCCAACACCTGCTCTGCGAGCTCTACCCCGAGTGCCCTCCGGGTGGCTCCTATCCCCAACTAAAGCTCCAATGCAGGAGCCCCCTCAGGGATGAATGTGAGAAGGCAGCGCCAGATCCGGCCAGATACCCATACCGCCCCTCGCACAAGCCCCACCTGTTTATGGGCCTAGACAAGTTCTCCGCGGGCCGCCTCTACCAGATGAGATCTGGGAAGAGCTACCTCCGCGCCCTTCCTTCTTGCAACAGTGACGCCCCCACTACCTGCCCCAGTTGCCAGAGTACCCCCGAGACATTCGAGCATGCGATCCTCCACTGCTCTGCCAAGGAGCATGCTAGGACCCGCCACCTTCAGGGGGTCCTCGACATAGGCCCCAAACCCCCCATCTGGTCCTCAGCCGCCCTCCTGGGCGCTCTCGCCGGCTTTATTAGATCTACGGCTAGAGCCTTCCCCCCGGGCATGTTTTCTCGCCCTACATCCTCTGTTTCCTCTGGTTCTTCCCGTTCCTCTAATGTAGTTTCCTTTGGGTACTTTATGTCGTCACAGGAAAGCTAGGTTTATATTTTTGTTTTTCATGCTATCCGCTGGTTTAAGGAGGGTTTCCTTTGGTTTACGTGGTGGAATTTCGCGCCGGTATGTGGGCCTGGGACCGGTACGCACCCCAGTTGTAGAGTTTTTGGTGCCTGATGTTTCCTTTGTTAGTACGTTTTGGATTTTGGGTTTTGTTTTCGCCATAGCTAGCGCTCCATGCGATTTCTTGTACCTTAACAACGAATATATGATATAAAAAAAATAAAAATATAAAAAAGCCGCCTATCTTTTTGGTTCTGTACGCTTCCTGGTATTTCTTTCACAACTTCTATACTTCAGAATATAACCCCTTATCTTCTGATATCTAAGTTCCACGCCAAGGACCCACAAACCCTGACCCTGATGTGCCATTACGCGATGAGTCTTGACCTGAGATTGTCTTCTCCGAACACTTACGCTAAACAACTGTCATCGTTTAGGACCTTCCTGTTATTGTGTACCTTGGACTAATGTTCAGTGCCAAGCCCCTGTGACACAAGGTAGCTTCTAACAAGGATCCAACCCACACAACATCATGTCTGGACCTAGCGAACTACTGCCCACCAAGTTAACTGCCTTAACCTAATTGTTGGCAGTTACCAATGAACAGTTTCATCACCTATCTGAAGACCGAGTTAGACAACAGCTCCGCACCCCATGCAATCTCGGTATTGAACTCAACGGGCTCACCCCACTCCCTCCCATTTCCAGACAAGGCACCCCTACACTCCTCGAACAAATGAACTCCCGCTTCCAACAATTACAGTAACGGGTTCAAAACTTGACCAAAGAAAGTGAAGTGCTTGCCGAGGAACGGGATGCACTTACCGAGAAATGGGAGGCTTTACTTACTGAGGGACATCTTTCTCGTCCGCTCCACCTCCAGCGATTGAAATCTCAACACCATGAGAGATCATCGTGAGAGTATCCTCCGCCTCTGATCTTCCCCGTCCGTGGCAACTGCTCGGGGGTTTATCACGCTTTCATCTCCTTCCCCTCTCTGGGGCCTTTGGCCTCCCCTCCCTGGGGTTATGGATTCCTTTCTGGTTCCGTTCGTCTTCGCTTGAGTTGATGTTCCTACCCTTTACCCCGCACTTCGCGACGCGTTTCGCTTAGCGATTTGCACTGTCGGCGACCCTCCTTTCCTCGTCAACACGCGGTCGCTAGTCTCGGGCTATCGGTGAATTAGTTGCCCTGGTGGCCCTGCTCTCTGGTATTGCACTCTCTCCTGAGTTGCTCGGTCGGTACGGTCGGCGTTCGAAAAATCGTGACCCTGTTTCGGTCCTCCGCGTTCGTACTTCTCGGTCGTTGGCAAGCCTTCCCACTCCCGCTTCCCACGCGTTAGATCCGCTTGCACCGTACTGCTACGTCCTTTCTTAGCTGGCACCTTATCTGCCTCGTCGGCTGGCACCCTACTGCCCTTCACGATAGCTGGCACCTCCACTGCTGAGTGGCTCTCCTCGCTGGGTGACTCCCCTCGTCCTCCTCCCACTCCTGCGATTATACTCTACGGTCGCAAACCTCGTGTTAGGTTACGCTGTGTCATGGTATAGCACTACCTCCTTGGCCCATGCTAAAGTCCGAAGCGATGCCGCCCCCTGGCTTTTGCGTTGTTGGGATATAGCCTGCCCCTGTAGCCGTTCGGTTTGGGGTTCGATCCCTTATTCGTTTAAGGTTGTGCAATAGTAGTTTTACCCTTTCCTCCCTGCCGGCACTTGTTGCCGTGAAGAATCTTTTCTTTTGTTGTGGGGGGCCCGCCGAAGGGTTTGTGTCTTTCCCTGGTTTCTTTTCTATACTTGTCTTTCCTTACGTGTCTGGAGGAAGGTATTGCTTCGTCTTGCTTTCGTCTTAGGTGCTGCGAGGGGGAAGGATGGGCTCTGGGTTAGAGGGGTTTGATTTTTCCCATGAGGGGGTGAAGCGGGTCGTTGGATTGGTTATAGTTTTGTTCACGCCATAGCTAGCGCTCCACGCGGTTTCTTGTACTTTAACAACGAATACATGATATTAAAAAAAGAAAAAAAAAATACTTACTGAGGGACAATGCTTTATGGCAAGGTACAGAGCCATTGAAACGGAGCTATAGCGTGACTGAGCCACCCTAGTCACTCTCAATACCGCCTTGACTAACAAGAATACTACCCTCGCAAATGCAACCGCTGAACTTGTGAACTCAAGGGGACCTGCTCCGCCAGCAGGGCAAGGACCCCCCAAGTGAGAGTCGAACCCCAAACCCCAAGAATTCAATGTATCCCGAGACCAACTTTGCCCTTTTATCGCATAATTACTTACCAAGTGCCTTGGAGATGCCTACAAGTTCATGGATGTTCATCATCGGTTGGCTTATGATATAGGGTTCTTGAAGGGGAAAGCCTACAAACACATCCTTCCCCTTAATAATGAGGGAAACATTAATATCGCTAGTGTGGAAGCTCTAATAACCTGACTTGAGAACGCCTGCCGTAACCCTGACCATGTCAGAACTGCGGAACGATACATACCAGGCTTATGTCAGAAGAATCGTAATTTCTTTGACTACTTAGCAGATTTCAAGAGATAGGCCGCTGAAGTATCTTGGAACGATGCTGCTAAGCGAACCTCATTGTATAAAGGATTGAGGGAGAAACTCAAGCATGCTCTGGTAACCCTGGACACCCCCGATGAATTGGACCAATCTATCTGATTGCTCAAACGTGTAGATAAGAGGATTCGTGCCCGCACGGCAGAATGAAAAAAGTTATCGTCGACTGCGAGGTTACCTACCATGACCATGGCCATGGAACCAAAACCTGCTACCCCCCCTGCGACTGCCACCACCGCCACAGGTACTCAAGTGGGCCACATGGACCTTTCAGCTAAACGACGCAGCTTATCACAAGTGGAACATGAAGATCACATGCGACACAGCCAATGGTTCTACTGTGGAGGAGCAAACCACATGGCTCGACAGTGCACGAACATGCAAAGTTACCTCAGAGCCAACGCTGCTGCCCTTCGTGCACCTCCGCCGGTAGTTCCTGAAGACTCTCATCCCGAGTCCGAACACACGGAAAACTAATCGTCCCATGTACTGTCCAAGGCACCGTCATGGGACAAGAATGGCCTGCTTCGTTCCTTTGGTTATGTGGTTTATCCCTTGACGACATGGAGAATGGAGTTCAAGCTAATCATCTGGTAATGGCATGTCCAATCATCGACAACCATAATGAGATTAGATCCAGCTTCCGCTCAGTTCCCTCCATTTGACAGGGCCCCTACCATGTACTCCTAGAGTTTTTCCTCACAGCTTTTACCCGGGGATCGGTTCACAATAGTTGTAATAAAAACTCTGCAGGTCTTTGAGACTCTTTCACCCGAGCTTTAAATTATGCCCAAAGTAACCTTTTAGAAATCACAAGTCACTCCTCTCCTATTATTGTCACAATTGTGGTCACCCGCACCACAATTATCATCACTAAAAACATAAAACCGGAGTGTTCTATCCCCTAGTCCGATTGGCTAACCTGTTACCATCGGCTGCTTTCCCCCCTTTATATTAACCCCATTATACATTTGATATTTCTCATAATACTGACATACTGGGCAGCACTTTTGTAGTACCCGGATTCCGAATACGCGATGAGAATACAAGTACTCCTGAGCTGTTGCTGACCGGGAAGGTAAATTCAGATTGCTCCGTGTTAGGTAGAAATTGTTTCGTCTCTTTTGTCGCCCCGTTAGACTTTGATGGATAATAATAAGTAACAAGAGAATTCTGTTCTGAAGAAAGTACTTCGTGAGGCCCGATTAATGTCTTGAATATTTTCTTGCTCTCATTGCTCCATGTGCTCAACAGCTTGGTTATGTACTTTTCAGGTTGTTTATTTGTACCGGACACTGATATTATTCTCACGCTACTTTGTCACATTCAATATCCCCTCGTGGGTAAGGGTTCGGGTTCGAAATTGAACCCAATTTTCAACACCAGTAATAAGAGCAAAATTGAAATACCCATCCCATCAGAACAGCATTACTCCTCATAATTATGATACATATAAAAGCAGTTTCTCTTGTCATTTAGGCAAAGTGCATGATGAGAGGTACCACATTCCCAAATTGGTTGGGGTGCTTGAGTTGGCTTGCAGACTCCGGGGGACCCCTCTTGTGCATCCTGCCAGCGACAAAAAACACAACCCCTTTTTTGTGGTAACTGTATAGGAAAATGTGGTCCATCTGGCACAGGAGGTGGAAAGCCACTTCTTTGTGTAATATAGTGCTGTGTGGTATGATTGGGTGGGATATCAGGCTGTGGTTTTGGTGTGCTAGTATTGTGATTTCTCTGTACTTCTCCACTTCAACAAAACTCAAGATAAGACTCCATGCAACTTGTATCCTAAACTCCTTATGCTCAAGTGAAATACCATGGTTTGAATACATGATAAAAGAATTAATTAAAGCAGTATCCAAAAGCCAAAAAAATATAGGAAACCAAGTACAAAGTGATATTAGCTGAGTATCATAATAGGACCAATATTGGTCTGCTATATCAACCCCTCCCATATGATTATTGTAATCATTAATACATTTTGGTATATTTAAAAGAACCTTCCATTCTCCTTCACTAAAGACTTTAGCCCTTTTGACCCCGGCGGCATTACTGCTTTTCAGCCCAGGTCTTTTCCGCTCTTTTAATACCTTAGCTATTCTGCCCTTTAACTGATGAATTGTAGTCATCATAGAAACAGGAGCATTGTCCATCTATAGCATAACTGCCACACCATCTACCACAGTCCCAGCTCGCTCGTGGTACTCCAACAATAATGAAGAATTATTCTTTGGAAGAATTAAATCAGGAGGGAAATTCTTCGAGGACGTCCGGGCAGTTCAAGTTCCACAACCACCAATGCCATTCTTGAGTAGTACTGACAGGAGGGGTAGTGAGGTGTAATAGTTATCGATATAGAGATTGAAGGCAATGTGTTTAGGTAGTCGTGATGTCATTTCTAGGACAATAGAGCTTGTATCACTCAACCCTTTTGCAGAAATGGCTGGTGAAATCGGATCAGGACCATGCCTTTAGAGTTCGTTACGGGGCGGACGGGGCCCCGAAAAACGCGGGCCCCAGGCCCTTTTCCCCGCCCCGCCCCACTCAATGGCCTGGGGCGGGGTGTCTTTTTCGGCATTCTCTGCCCCTGTCCCCGCTCAAGCCCCCGCCCCACCCATACCCCAGACGGGTCCCGGTTAAAAATAGGTGGTAACAAACAGGGCCCGTGCAGGGAATGAGTGCGGCTGGGCCCCGGACGGGGGCGGGGTGGGGATTACCCGAAAATACCCTCCCCGGCCCCATGTAACCGTGGGGTCTGGCGAGTGAAAAACTGCCCCGCCCCGCCCCGTAACGAACACTACACGCCTTTGAGAGGGAGGATGAAAATCAAAAACAAAGCCATGGGCTGCAGCACAGTCGAACTTCAAACCTTCAGGAATGGGCTGGAATGGGGTCTCATAGGTATCCTGAGAGCGTCTGGTACATCGGATAATGGCCTCATCAATCGATATATTTGAGGAAGGCACCCGCTACTTCTGTGAAGCAAATCAGACTTGCTGGAGCAAAACTTCTACTTTTGCATGCCACAACTGTCTTCCATCATCATCAACACTAGTTTCATGCTGAGGAGAGATGTGAAGTGACCCCTTGATATCTTCAAAGCGCATCAAGATCATATGAGAGGTAAAATCGTGAGCCAGAAACAAGCTATCATGTCGCCAAAAGTCTCACACAGCTGGTAGGCTCACTACTCCCATATATATGACAATTCCAAGCCAACATTTTATCTCCTCTACTGATACCTCAATCCACCTCCGTCTCTTACTCCCCATGCCTCTCTTTCTTGCTTCCTTATCTGCTGTATAAAGGTTTGTATTGGTGCAAATCGTTTGCAATACCTCTTCAGTAAAGAATAATTGGACCATTGAAAGCGGTTTCCTAATATCCAGATTACGCAGAGCAGCAGGCAGCTTGTTTTAAGCCTGGTGAAGGGGTTGCTGGTGAATAATAGGCTCAAACCATGGGGGATTAGGAAATGGGTCGGGGTCTGATTGAGAGGGGAGCTCCGGTTGGGTAGACTTTTGAGGTCTTGACTTCTTTTTCGAAATCCGGTATGAAGTTGATAGTTGTCTTCCCCTGTGATCCTGGCTTCTTTTCTCAACTGGTGAATCATCTTCAGGAGGTAAAAGAGTATAGGATAGGTTGGGGTTTTGTGGTCGCAAGGCTCTGTCAGGTATCGTGTTCGAAAAGGTCGGTCTCTTAGCCAAAATGTCCATTCCGCGCTCTTTCAACAATCAACCCTTCATGCTACCATCATATCAAATAATACATCTTTAAAGTATGGGTATTACTCTAATGTGTCCATTATATCATCCTATTTGTCTAAAATAGGGGTATGATGTCGTGGCTGACCAACAATTATTTCATAAACATCAGGTAATAGAATTGGGTTCTGTATCGAACCCGAATTACCGTTGTCACGCATCAGGGGATAGTCTCAACGATTTCTTATCCAATCGTCTCACAATTTCCAAATTTTTTACGGTCCTAAATCTGAACCACCCCCTCTCTCTAGTTTCAGACTCTTTCCGCATTGGAAATCTAACAAGGGGTTCCAGATTTCAGCGCAAATTTTTGCCAAGACCGCTTCTAAATTGCTTCCAGACTCCTATGTGAAGTCCTCCACCTTAGCTCATACTCAGAATAAATCCTGGTGTTCGTGGACTAACCCTGACACCCGGGTACAGAGGATAGTCTTGACGCCACTTTTCTCAAGAAGTACTGTAGTGGAAAACCCCTGAACGAATATCTATAGTCAATGAAGGGGATTAAATTCTTCTGATCACAGAGCTGACCATTAACCATTAAACCCGATCTCCTCGACATCCGCGGGCTTGTAATAAATTTGCATGAACGTTCATACAAAGCGGTGGATGGGTTCTTGAGGCATGAGCTCCCACTCTGTACATAGGGTCTCTTGTCCACGCTATCTTGTTTCCTCACTACTTCCAACAACAAGCACACAGGATATTATGAATGATCCAATATTGGGATGAATTGTCAGATCATTCTCATATTATGCCCTCACACCAGCTACTCGGACTCTACTGACATTCAAACAGCTAGAACACTATGCCTTTTACGGGTTGAAAGGAAAGTATTCCAAAGGAGGTGGCCAATCTTGGCGCGGAGACAGGAGTACATTGGCAATCCAGAACATGGGGTGTCATACTGGGGGGTGTAACATTCGGCTTTTGACCTGTGACCGTGCGTCACTCCGACTTCGATTACAACTGGACTATGTCTAAAATATCGCCCTCGGATACTATTGGGTTTACTCTGAAATAGCTGAGCAGTAAAACAGAATACATCGACACCGTGATACAATCAATTTACTGAAAAGCCTTCCCATTTCTTTTGCGGGCAAAGTCCCATCATGTCGCCTTGCTAGTGAGATCGATTTCACAGACACAACTTTTTATGGGGAATTCTCACTCCAATCCCTCTTCGTCTTCATTCCACCCGCCAGACAATTCCTCCCAGAATCCTGCACTACCTCCTACCGCTTCTTCCGTTATACCGCCCTTCTATTGCTCCATAGTCGCGCAGCTATCCCCAGCCTCGGTAGTTACCCAAGCTTTATTAATTACAATGGGAATTGTGTTTCCATCTTCATCCCTCTCTTGGCGGAAGACACAGGGAAAAACCAATAAGGAGACTCTGCGATCCTCCTCACTGATGCCTGGATCATCTCCTCCGAGCGATACTCCTCCCCCAACATTTTCCATGCACTCCGGATTGAATTGATCTCCTAGAGGAATACACAAAAAATAGAACCAGTATGGTTGCTGTGAAACATCTGCTGCTAGATAGGCAGCTCGCTCGACTATGGTAGAGAGTTTCTTGTTGAGCTTGGAAGCTTTGACCTTGTCTAACCCTTCGGCCGCCAGTCTCTCTAGCCCCTCACCGAGATCTCGGCATAAATCGTGGACTTTTCCGTGCAAATTGTGTTCAAATTGCTCGCTCTTGACAAATAAACTTAACGTTTGCGATAACCACTTGCTCTTTTGGATACCTTTGTTAAGTTAGCCTTGTAGCCTCCAGGAGGTGGGCCAATTTTCTTACCAGTCTTTTCGATCACATGTTCAAACTCTGCGAACTCCTTCGACAATAAGCCCAACAGAAAAGGTTCGAAGAATTCTTTCTTCAGTCGATTAGCGAGTAGTCCACAAACCAGTCGGCGGTCCGCGCTGCGATTTTTGGAAATCTCTTGTAGATAGGTCCCGCCTGCGATCTCGCGAATTTCACCCCAGAGACCGCTAGTCAGATCTTGAGTGCCTGGGTGGGAAGGGAAGTGCTGAAAGGACCAATCCCGCATTTCCTTTGCGAGACCTGCGAACTCTCTCCTAAAATACTCATCGTCTCGGATTGCTGAGGTATTGACTCGCTGGGTTTGGCGTGCAATCTCCCCTGTAAACTTATTGAGTTGGGTAACTCGTGTTTTCAACTCTGTGTCGATCCTAATGTTGGTACTTTTCAAGAATTCTATTTCTTGCTCTTGGCGCTTGTACTCGGCATAGAGATCGTGGTTTTTTTTAGAAGTCTCCTCAAGCTTTGCACTGTGCTCTATCATGGTGGCCTTTGTGTTCTCAAGCCGACAATGTATCTCCTGGCAGTTCCTATCGAGGATGGAATTTTGGTTTTCTGAGCGCTGGAGTTTGGTTTTTAAATCCGAATTCCGAATGATCGAGTCATTTAGGCGTCGCTTAAGTTCTCGAATATCTTCCTTCTTTTTTTCCACTTCTCTGTCCCTCGCTCGTATGGTATCCTTGAGGGCCTCAACTTCGGAGAGAGACTTAGGCTCTTTGTCCTCGTCCCTGGCTGGTGATCCTTCACTCCTTGCTGGTAATCCCCCCTCCCTAGCTGGTAATTCCTCGTCCCTGGCTGGTAGTTCCTCCCCGGCTTGCGATCCCGGTATCTGATACGTCAGTCAGAATTAGAATTCACAATTCATTTGATCCGATTTATATTACCATCGTGGGGCGTTCAGGAACTTCGGGGTGGGTCTTAGAGGAGTGGTGTCCCATAATTTCAGTGTTAGAAGAGTTATCTCTATTAGGTGTTTGAATTCTCGTTGATGGGTGAGCTGGGACAGCCCCTCTTTTCAGAGCCTCGCGTACATACGATAATGCATCATGTACCTTGGTATCACAAATATCACAACCAATGGAGGCGCCCCACCGGTATTATCCGATGAATGGAGGAATCCTCGATTTTAAGAAGCTCCCCAAGTGCTGTGCAAAGTGTGGGCCATCCCAGGTTGGTGTTTGCTGCCTACGAGTAGATTCAGCGTTGCAGTGGTAATGATACAGGGAACCCTCTACTCGTAATTCTCTGAAGTTTGTAAGCACAACTGCTATTGCCTACACCAAAACTTTGAGGCTCTAGCCTACTTTTCGCACGGAGTATGTATGCAATAGCAGTTGTGATCGCGGTGTCTAAGAATTACGAGTACCGTCGCCGGCCACCTCCCTGTTGGCCATCCAGAAGAGCACACCGGGCACTCACCTATCCTACCGGTATCACACAATACGGAGCTCCGATAAGATATGTGATACCATAAAACCTTCTTGCAGTAGTCATGCTCACTCAGCCTCCATATGCCAAGAACCCACCCGAGGTTGGCTAGAGCAAACCATGGTCTTTGGATTCACCACCTGATCCGCCCAACGGACCCTCACCCAGAGACTGGTAATCCTCACAATCGCACCCTTCTTCGCCAAAATAGTGTGCGCAAGGAAGACACCGAAAGCTCAACTTTAACTCTCTAGACTCCCCAGGAAACTTGGAGGAAACCATCTAGAATGAGCCAGGTATCAAATTTACACTCGATTAAGGTTGGGATAGACTTTGGAACAACATATTCTGGTATCGCTTGGGTAACCTCGGCTAGTCCTTTTGCGTGCATGTACTGTGCTTCTCTAATGTTTGGAATTTATACACTAGACTCACACCTCTACCCCTGAGGAGATCAATATCATAGATAGATGGGTCGCCAAGGTGAGTTTGAATTCATAATCCTCCATTGGGCTCTGAACCCTTATATGTTTATAGAGAAATAGGACTTCAGCAAAAGTGCCTAGCGAGATAGCCTACACGCCATCAGGTGTCAAATGGGGATTTGGAATCCCACAGAGAGAGCCAAGGCTCGCTTGGTTTAAGCTTCTCCTTGACCCTACCAAATATTCTCTTGCCACTATCAACAATTCGCCCTTATCAAAGACAAAGCAGTTGATACCCCGCGGGAAGAAGCCAGTCGATGTTGTGGCCGATTACTTATTCGAGCTATACAAACAAACCATCGATCATCTAGAGAAAACCCTTGGAAAAGAAGTGGTCGAAGTCTCACCCCTTGACTTCATTCTCACAGTTCCTGCGGTAACCTATCTATTGTTATTTATAACTTGTTTCCACCAAGCTTACTATCCTATAGGTGTGGAGCGACGCAGCGAAGAACCTAACCATTCAAGCGGCGGAAAGGGCAAGGTTTGGAAGGATGAAATCCATTCGCCTAATTTCAGAGCCGGAAGCGGCTGCCGTCAGTTGCTTGAAAGAAATCGAGCCGAATAACCTCCTGGTAACTCTCATGTCCAGATACGACTGACTTTCTCTCAACTAACGCCAAACTTTGTCAGGTCGGTGATACTTTTGTTGTCGCTGACTGTGGGGGTGGGACCGTGGTGAGTACCTAGCATTATTTTTTATCGCCATGACCCCAGAATTATCGCCTGGAGGCAACTCACGGAATGTAGGACCTCATATCTTATACCGTCATAAGAAAATCGCCCAAGTTAGAGGTGAAAGAATGTGTTGAGGGTACTGGCGCGATGTGTGGATCAACAGTCCTGAATGAACGTTTTGAAAAATTGGTCAGAGGTCGAATCGGCGATAGGTCAGTACCAGGATCTTCTTCCCTTAGTTTATATCGTTGACAAAGAAATATAGATTTGATAGGATGAGCCTTGAAGGGAGAGCGTACATGATGAAAGAGTTCAATGATTCCTTGAAACGAAACTTTACGGATTCTGAAGAGGAGGAGCTATTCACATGTCCCATACCCGGTGTAGCAGATGACAGTACTGCAGGTATTGAGGATGGGATGTTTGTTATAGATAGGGAGGAGATGAAGGAGATATTCGATCCTGTAGTCCAGAAGATCGTTCACTTGGTACAACAACAAGTCAAAGAGGTTGAGAAATTAGAGGTCAGAGATGAGGCTGGAAGCTTGCTATGGACTAGTGTGAGCTAATACACCATTTACAGAAAATTCCCTCACTACCAGAAGAAGAGTTTCCCCCTCTTGGCACACTTTCCCTGAGCAATTCCTCTCGCCAGATGCGCCAAGTCAAAGCCTTGGTTCTTGTTGGTGGATTTGGTGAATCAGAATATCTGCGCAGCCAGCTTCATGCTGAAATCAAGACAAAGGATGGCAGGAGAATCACAATTCTGCAGCCACCTAATGCGTGAGTTGACCTGAGGTCATTCCCTTCCCTCAACTCTTCAAAGCTCATAGGAGGTAGTTGGACGGCGGTGGTTCGAGGGGCGGTGATGCGAGGACTTGAGGGAGAAATGGTCCGTATTCGCAAGGTCGCCAGAAACTATGGCAACTCGTATAACACGCGGTTCATTGAGGGGCTTCACCCTGAGAAAGATTCTTATATCGACCACTATGATGGAGTCCGTATGTGTACAAACCGAATGAGATGGTCTGTTAGAAGGGTAAAAATAGAAGCCCAAAGCTTTGTTGGTTGTTGTATGATAACCGAGTTTAGGGCGAGGATGCTCAGATGGATGATCCTATAAGAACGCCATATTGTAGAAAGTTTAGATCACTGGATGGAACCAACGATACAATCCAGGTGCCACTTTTAGCAAGTGATTCCTCAAACCCTTCCACCACTCGCACATCATGTGGCAAGTTATCCCGACCACATTTGAAAGCTTCTAGCCATGCTCATACCCCTTGCAGACATATATCCTGTTTGTACTCTCAAGGTAGACCGTAGCGTCATCCCAAAGGAGAAGTACGAACGGAAAATTGGACTCGACGACCAGCCCTATTTTAGGCTTGACTACAACCTTTTGATGAGCATTGACTCCGCTGCTCTGGTCTTTCAGTTCGAGATTGATGGAACTATATATCAGGATGTGAGGGCAAGTTATTGTTATCTCTAGGGAGGAAATTCGGGATACTCCCCTTCCATCTATTTCAATGGGACATAGGATATTTTGCTCATCATCAAGCTGGGGCTACGAACCTCCACACAATACCTATGACAGAAACCTTTCTTTCTTCTCATATTGAATACTAGAGTGACATAAAATGAAACCTTGCCCTATTTCCTTCTCACACAACCGATCACAATCAATATGTCGCCTAGGAGCCGCACATCTGCTTACAAACTACTCGAACCGGCCCTCAGCAGCCAGACAGCTGAAACTGAATGAACACATTAGGTATCTAGAAGGGCAGTGCTAACCCATGCTAGAGAGATTTCTTGTTTATGCTTGAAGCGAAATATTGTGTAAATTGGTTAATTGACTGAGGAAGAGTCTGCTGCGCGGGAGGTAGCGTGTAGGCCATCACTAAAACCCACGAGTTCTATAGAAGCCCTACTTGCCTAATGTTCAATGATATCCACTGAATTACAGGGGTGGCTGTGGAGCCATAGCCCAAAAAATACTGGCAAGATTTTCCCGCGATGAGCAGTTAAAAAAATGAGACAAAACTCAGAACTTGACTTTTAGCAACAATTAGAAGTATTTAGGTTCCGGAACGAACCCTGCATTCCCCTTCCACCTACACCGGCTGTTCCAGTACTCTCAGTCTAGGTACTGTACATATGAATAAGGGAAAGGAAAAAAGCACCTCCTTTCAAGTCATTAGAATTTCTATGAACCACACCGAATGCAGGTATCACACGATCTTATCTGGAGAAACCCCAAGCCTAGTGAATCTTCTTTCTTATTTCCTCTTTTTTCCCTGAGAGTTTAACTCGAATGCCAACATATCATATTTAGAAATCCGGATGGTGCTAGCAGAAACTTTTCGGTCAAACCTTAAAATCCATGTTACCTTTGTAATAGCGGATTTCTAGTTTGGATGATGCAAACAGGCTCGACTCATCTGGAATAAAATTTTGAATAGTCACTTAGGGCCCGTTTACCTATAGGGCCTTCTAGAAAGGGGAGCCGGAGCCGGCTGGTGGAATAATAAACCCGGTAGTGGAGAACTGTATGGAAGCAGAGATAGCGGAGAGACGGGGAACGCTCACATGTATAAAGGAACACCAGAGGGTGGACATCAGAAACGTTCTAGGGCATGAACGGATGTATAAGGTATATGAAAGGATGTATAGGGCATATGCGGAGCATAGGGCGATCACATGTACGTTTTCACTACATATGTTGAACCGTAGCTAGCAACCTGCATAGAGAATAGACACCACCAGGTCTCCACCCGGATCAAAGTCTGGATTGGCACGGTCCTTTTACATAGTAATAAAAGATTATTGAATCGACCCGTCAACACATCCGAGTACACGATTGTTAGCAAACCTCCACCACTGACTGTCAAGGAAAGCTAGACGGTGGCAGGTGTGTCCACCTAAATATACCGTCTTGTGGGAGGCTTCTGGGGTAAGCTGCTGAGGGGAGCGTTCTTCCTTGACGTTTGCTATTGTACAGAAGGTTCTTAAATAAAGGACGGAGATCTATTAGCCACCTCATGAAAGGCATTAACGCAACCAGTCGCCATATACCGATACGCAATCCACATGCCAAACCGATCTCCACCAATAATAATATAGGATGCCAGACTAATCACTTCTGTTTTTTTGTCTCTATAGATATATAAACAGGTCCAACAAAATGGCACGTCTTTGAAATGGAGTCGGCTGGCTGTGATACAAGTTTTGATAAAACTGGAATTCTGCCTTTGGAGGCTGTAGTAACATGTGATTCCAGAACCTGACAACTTAGGTGAGATGAGGTGGACCGAGAAATATCATATGCTTGCTGTCCCTGTAGTGGTAAAGGTGTAAGAGAGCCAATAGACTATAATTATCGTGTTCCATGGTAAAAATCTCTCTTTGGCCAACCTATTAGTCTATTTAGATGGAACGGTTTCATAACTGGCTTGACTGGAGACATCAGGAAAAATGGTGGATGCGTCCCAAGGGTCCTGGGCATCAGATACTCAGGATGCTCCAAATTTTAACCGGTATGCTGAACAAAAGCTTATTAGCAGATAGCCTCTGTATTCAACAGGTAGCACCAGATCTTCAGAATGCTCCAGATGCAACACCACAATACGTTATCTTCTGAACACGTTCTGATTCCCTACCCCCTATTTCAGATTTGTTCTGACAACCCTAAGGGTCACCTCTTTACCCGCTCCTGACCTAGGTCACAATATAGTATCCTTATAAATAGTCTTTTATTATAGTACTAATTCTACTCCACCTTTAAATACATGCTTTCCTTCCTTGGTACCTGGTGCCCGCAGGCTCTGGCTACCCCATGCAGAGAGAAGAGTGACAACATGAGTATTAATTTGACAGAGGCATACCTTGTACTGGCGTGTACCTCGCATTGGGCCCAACAACCACCAGCAAAGAGGATAGAGGTCTGTCTCGCCGGTATGGAGTAATCTGCGATTCAGTAAGCTATCTCCAGCTTATCACCTCCACAGTGCACAGCGATATCCTGAGCTTTAATGCGACAGCAACATACCATACATTATACTAACATATAGCTAGCATCATGCCCAACAACCTCCCATAAAAACAATTACAAATTGTCTACCGGTAGTGGAGCAATCTGCAATTGAGTAATATTTTACCAGCTTGATACCTAGGATCTCTTCCATAGTAGCCAGTGACTTCTTGAGGTTTTATATGACAGAGACCTACATGATCCTAGCGCATAGCTTGCTTTGAGCACAATAAACCTCTTCAAACAGAATCAGAATCCGTTGAGGGGTTGTGGAGTAATCTGCTTTCGAATCCTGTGATGTTGACCCCTCTAACACTCTGAATAATAGCCATGTAAGGATGAATCCTATACAGGTGTGCAGCTGGTATTGAGCTCGGCATAATGGAGGTCTGAGATTCCAAATAGGTTGTGTGATAGTGGTAGACTGGTCGGGTAGGAGCAGTTGTGAGGAAAGTGATGGTAAGGGTAAAGCAGTGCAGAGTTGTTTTCACAAATTAGCCGAAGTGCATATTAACCTAACTGCGTATTAACCTAAGTGCGTATTAACCCAAGCGTGTATTAACCTAAGTGCATATTAACCTGAAGTGCACCTCAATCTATGTGCAGAGAACACAGCAGGAGGTATGAACGAGGCACTGGCATAGATATTACTCGCTTTCCCTCCTGAGTGAGCTGGTATTTTCACTCTCAGAAAGATCAAGTTCTGACAATAGAATTCACCAGTGTCTTCGTTATTGCCAGTTAACGTGAACCTAAGATGACAACTACAGTGGCTTTCTGATTTAGTGCCCACACTGACCTTATTATTGTTGCCAAGACTAGCCCCTTTCTAAGCCAGAGAGAAGGCAGGGACAGGCAAGGGTGAATGATGGAAGTAAAGTGAATAGGTGGTAAATATGGAAGTGCTATTGTGTGGCCAAGTGCGTCAGGAAGCATGGGAGGTATGCTAGTATGGCAACCGGCCTTGGAATGCACTTGAGTACGGCAACCCACCTGCAGATGGTCTACACACTCCAGACACTGCAGATGCTGCACAAGATATGATGCAGCATGTAAGCATCCTGATTGATTAGATATACTTCTAAGGCAAGATAGATTTTTGCTGATTGATGTGATAATTCACACAGAATCCTCATGTCTGACAAGTCTACATTCCTTGAAGCTGGTTTTAGCAATTGGCTATGAGTTACAAGATAAAGGCAGTAAGGAATTCTACCCTACTTAAATTCATGAGATTGTTGAGTCAGAGATGGAGAAGAGGATAATTTGAGATGTGTTCTGTAATCATATATAGTATTAACTAGTGTTTATTTTTTGTAAAGCCCTAGCATTGTCACAAGTCATGACTAAGCAAAGATGAGGTTTTGCATGAGTGACAATTTTGAGTAATATGTTAATCTAGTGGGTTAAATATTTTGACATAACTGGCAATGGCGAGTTAGCAGATGTAACAACTTTCACACATGACTTAAGAGCTAATCATGTATTTCACACATGGGATGCAATTGGTGCATAAGATTCATATCATTATTAAATCATCAGAGTGGACATGAGGCCTCGTGGGAGTTATAAGGTCAGAGGACTTAAGGAAGTGAGTATCAAGGGTGAGCAGTTGGCAGGAAGAGCAAATATGAACCGGCACCTGAAGGCTCTAGGAGAGGACGACTCTTCTCCCACCCAATGAGATGGTCAGCTCCTCTTCTACTACCTATGCTCCTTCTGGCTCACCCTGGTAAGATGTCGCACAACCAAAATAGATTACAGTCAGGACTAGGCCCTGGACACATTCTTTCAATTGTACCCAACAACTGCTTTTTGAGTTGGGAGCCATTTCATTCCATATTTAATTCATTTGCTACTGCCATGTATATCCTGTCGACCTTTGTCCTCCAAGGTTCACCACTATGGAGAAACTGCCTACTCCCATTTTTGGGTTCTACTTCATTTGCCCCAATATCCACCCTCTATTACACCAAAGTATCCTTTTAAGTGTTTGCATCTTTAACAGATATGGCCATGGTCACTCCCATATTCACCTGCAGACCTGAATATGCGTGAGAAATCTACTGCTTGCCTTTTGGGCACCCGTGCTAAGACATTTCATATTATTAACTACTATAGCATCTTGGGAGCTAGGGTCATAGTAAGAACTGTGTCTCAAACTCTCATGCTCTTTGTTACTCTCTTACCTATGCTAATCATAGGGCACTTTAACTTCCATCGCCCCTTGGCAGGCCCACTCAGGATCCCGAATTCCACCAAAATTTAGGATTTCTTTATGTACTTCTCAAGTGTCTTACAACTATGGTTTACTCTACTTAACACTGCTGGGGTTTTTACCCAGATCCCCTTTAGTTACCTCTCTAGGCCCTGAGTATTGCAGCCTGGCTTCACCTCTTCCACCCGAGGACCATTCTTGGAAGAATAGAACACGTGCTTGCCCTGCAGAGGATGAGATCACATCCTGATTACCATCAGTTTGGGGTATCTCATTCTGGCGGGTCGAGCAGCAACCCCCAATTGGGTAAGGATGGGCCTGCCCCTCCCTCGAATGCCTTCTGAGGGAAGTTGATATCCCACCTCTCCCTATCCTCCCCACGAAACACTTCTTGAGGTGCTTTTTTGACACTCACCTTAACCTCCCTTGTCACCCTGTTGAAGGCTCATACCCCCCTGCACTACCCATTTGGCAGTGTCAAGTCATGCTAGTCCCGCCATTGTGAACCCTTAGGTAATTGTACCACTTTATATCCACATATACGCTAGTATCCAATGACTCACAGGACAGGTCGACAGCTAGGCTGTGCAAACTACGCTACTTCAAGGCTGTCAAGGCTGTCAAGGTCCAACACTAGAGCTCCAACGTGGCAGGCACAACCTCATGCCCAATCTGGACAGCCAAAAGGTTTGCTGTCCACAGGGTCACCTCTAGATATGCTAACTTACACAATACTACCTCCCCCGTGAAAGTTAAGAATGCAATTTTCACACATGTTTACCCCCGGACCCCTACTCACTGTTCCAACCATACTGAGATCATCTGTGACCTGCAAACCCCTCCTTTAGAGTGAGGTCAAGGAAGCCATTAGAAAGTATTTATCACCGCCCGCCTCTGGAGAAGATACGATCCCATATTTATTATGGAAAAGGGGCCCTCGAATGTTACAACCACTCCTGATCAATCTCCTGAGCCCTCTGCTTACATTTGACAGCCACCCAACATTAATGCAGATTGCGAACCGGGTGGTTCTCGACTAACCTTGCAAGCATTATTATGACATCCCTGCGTCATCTACAATCATCCTCCTCCTCCAAACCATCTTTAAGATCATCCAAATTGTCGTGGCCTTCTATTTCTGGCTAACTACAAGGTGAATGCAACTCCTCCACCACAACCAACCTCTCTCCCTCCCTATCCTATCCTGGTTCAAAACTATCATCGCACTGGTGACCACATTCATAACCCTTCAACGCCTCAAGCTAAAGGTGTCCACCCATTTCATTGATATCAAGGTGGGCGTTGATAACGTTGATGCCACCATCCTTAGTTCCACACTTCACAGAGCTGGAGTCCTGCACTACATGGTCTCATGGACAATATCTTTCCTGTTACAATGAAAATGTTACCTTCTCCTTTAGGGATTCCCAAAGTGCTTTTCCCCAGTTCAAGTAGGAATCACTCAAGGTGCACCAATATCCCCACTGCTTTTGCTCCTATATTTGGCGTCACTTCAGATTAACCGCCAAAACATGTTGGCAATATCCACAGTTGATGACATAACAGTATCGGCAGCATCACAAGCATATATGAATCACTTGTAGGTACTACAATGTGGTTCTGGGACTAGTAGGACTGGCGCCAACACCTATGAGGTGAGGTTTAGTATCCCTAAGACTGACCTTATCTGCTGGAGAACTTCCCCACAAAGTAACCCCCCAGACTCCCCTGTCCCACCCCCAATCTACCTGGATGGACAGGTATTCCCCACTCTGTTATTCGTCAAATGGTGTGGCTACTTGCTCACCCCTGGCCTCTCTCTATTGGCACAGTTCTCCAACCCAGTGCGCCAAGATCAAGGTGGATTTACCACTTTCAGAAGGCTCTTACCACATGGAACGGACTTGTCTCCCCACCTCTCCTACTGCCAGTGGCTTGTAATTTTGCTACTCCTTCCGTCCTCATATATGGAAGGGACCTCATGGTCCCCACCAAAGGAACCTATATCAGGATGGATGTCTTTTGGCATCACGTCCAACGCTAGGTCTCTAATTGCTTCAGGTCTACACCTATCCCTTGACTAGGGGCAGAGTCATGTCTTGCTTCACTCTCAGTTATGGTGTCTTATAAGCGCCGAATAGCTGCTGTCAGACTAGTCTGCACCCCCCCCTCAATGAAACCTGTGGGGGCCCATCTCCGTCAAACCTTGCCCTCACTACTCAAGTTAAGAGCCCCCAACTTGTGTACCGAGGTGTGCATGCCTATTAACTTCAATATTATTCCACACTCCTGGACAACAGCCCGTCTCCTATCTAAGGTCAGGTCACATCGCCAGGGGAATGAGCTTGCCAACATGGCATGTCAACTCCTGTGCACCCTCAGATTTGGTCCCCTCTCAATAGCCACCTGGTTACCAGAAGCTTACTTATTCCACCGCCACCAACCATAGTCAACACCAATAGAGTCCACAGAGGCAGACCATAGCTCCTCTTGCTAGCCAAGTCAAAATGCCCGGCACCAGGACCTCCCTACTCTACCTTCCCTCTAAATCTTGCCTGGAATCCCGCATCTGTCATCACATTAGTCTTATAGCCAGAACAAAAGTCGTTAAAAATTACAGGTGGAATGTATGGTACTAGGTATCAAAGACAAACTGCCTGTCCGATGAGGTAGATATTTGCTTTAGATCAGGTCAGATACTATGATGTAAACCTTACCAACACTCTATCTTATATTTGTTCTGTGGGCAAAGGAGGCTGGCTTTCCCTAGGTGGTATACCACCTGTTCTTTCAAGACCTGCAGCAGCATAAATATCGAGGTAATACAGCACAGTTATTGACCCCTTTATAGTAAGTAAATACTGTTATCTAGATTAGTTGTGAATTGCCCAAACTTGCCAAATGCCCAGCTACGAACCAGTGTATTTTATCTGGCAGATCAGGGAAATGATACAGATTATTTGTAACCGGTACAGGTACTATGGTTACTGATGGATTTCGTTTAGGATTAGTTTGGTTTTAGGATATAAGCCTTGTGGTGGTAGCCTTGGTATGTAGGCAGGAGGTATCGTTTTATACCTAGTTTGTTTTATGTTTGGTTTCGGGATACGAGGTTGTGCCTCTCCCTGATTGTGTTTCGGAAGTATTATTTGATACTCCGGATGTTTCAAGTTTGGTTTCAAGGGATCGTTTAATACCTTCAATGTTTTATGTATTGTTTGATGGTATCGATTTGATACCATAGTTGTTGTAGGATACGAGCTGTGCTTGTAGGAGTCAGGCTTTAGGAAAAGCCGGCCATGTATTTAAAGGCTGCATCTTTCGAACTTAGAAACAGCAGACTTCAAGAGACAGAGTTTTCAATCTACTTGGTTGACTAGTTACCTCTTCTGTTTGCTACAATAGTGAGAAGCCGCCAAACACTTCAAGACCTAAGCGATATACTAAAAGATTTTATCTAACAACCTTTCGGAGCCTCCACTTGATCAATCCGCCTAGGCCACTCTTTGGCTAGGATTTCAAGTGCACAACCCGGGCCGGTTTCTTAAAGGTTCTCTGTACCGAGAACCGATAAGGAAACATACATTATTGGTACCTTTATTTATCCTGGATTGCTGGTGTAGTATTGGCAAAGCTTGGAAAACCAGGCTCTCTTCAGGTATCCTTCCAACACCTGCCAATTGCTTTGGTCAGGGTAATTCCATCAGGATACCAATTACCAATATTGTCTACCCTCACATCATTTCATTGGCCTTGAGCACAATGATACTCTAAGCCTCTCGGGAACTATTTGGTCTACTGCTGCCGTTTTGTTCATGCACTATATGCAATTGAGATCCTGTTGGACATAACTGTCTTAGATTTATAGCTGGTATCTCTCGCAAACCAAAACCAATGGGTTGAGGGGAGCTGGTCACAGTTGGGAAAAGGTTTTGGCTAATACATACTAGACGATGTGCTTGCCATCTGGTGTAATACATTCTCTGGCCAGAATCAACTGTATGCCAAGAGGTGACCATCAGTATAGAGGGTAGAAGTTCAAGAAACCTTTACATTGCTATCTGTATCTCCCTATTCCATGATAAATGTTCATTCTCCTGCCCCTGTTGTAACTCTTTCTCCTTGTCCTCTTCCCCTAAAAGATACTCAATGTGAGTTTCCTCACTTTTGCCATAGTAATGCTTATACTCCCTATCTTAAACCTCAATACTGTTTTCAGCTGATAGCAATGCACTATCTACAGGAATGGGTTTTTGTATATTGTGTAGTGATATGAGTAGTATCAGACTGGGACCCCTACAATGTGTGGAACCCGAGAGACATGTTGCAGCTAGGACTGGGATGAGGGTTAGGCTAATACATCTGGCTTTCAGGATAAGTCTGCTACATAACTTGGTATGTATTGGCCTACCTGCCTCGACTAATGGATTCTGTTAGCTAAAAGTGGCCGATGATGTTAGAACATGTTGTTTATGCAAAACATAATCGAATACAATTGTAGTACTGGCATTGGCACATAGGCCATGTTAGAACATGAGTATTAGTAGGAAGCTAAGAAGGTGTTATGGAGTTTGAACCTGGCAGATGAAAACTAGGCTGAAAATGTAGTTTAAGGGCAAGGGGGTTTACAGCTTGTGATTCGCTTTCATATTCAATATCTGGGGCTGACATCCACAAGACTGAAGAGGTAGCTGTTATTTGAATTTTGACCCAAGATAGTAGGCTTGCATGTAGGAGTGCATAATATCACAATTGGAATGATATCTATCTAATGTTCTTTATAGTTCACAGGTTGAGGCTTGTTTCTCACCCTGGGCGGCCTAATATAGTTTGAGCAGGGCAACCAGAATATTGGAACAAAGGAAGTGAGGCTAGAGCACTGTGCCTGAAACACTAATCTCACAAGAAATATAGTTTGATACAAGTTTAACAAATTGCCGATTGGATGGAAAAAGATAAGGAGCTGGACAACTGGGGAATAAAAACAGCTAGGAGAAAGTGGCCAGCAAAGCTTCCAACCTAAACATCTCTTGTCAGCAAGCATTACAAGCCACCAATATCAAAACGAAAATAACGTGGGTACTCTGTAGGAAGACGGATCCTAAGATTGCAACCCTATCGAACACTCAAAGTAGCAGTAAGGATAAAAATAAAGATAAAAAGGTAATTCAAAGAAAAATCAAGTATAAAACTTAATATCATTAAGCTGGAAAGGTACAGGCAATAGGTTCTCTCAAGGATCGTTGGTTATCAGAATAGGGTGGCTCTCACTTAAGTTAAGTAGAATAATATAAAGCCAGATGACATCCGTGGACAATTCTGCCCATTTGCCAGCACCTTGCTGAACTCAGTGTTGTCCAACTCACCTGCCTAGAGTGGGCTAACATGCGGAGGTAATCGGACCGCTCGGATAGTAATCATCACCACAAATAGGAAGTGCTTCCGGTGATGTCTGTCAAGCTCTATCTGCATGAGCAAAAAGTGTTTCCTATTTGTAGCATGTTAGTGGCAGACTAACATGCCCACTATCGAGATAATATCTATCAGGACTCACTGGCTGTGTGGTGGTTTGTCTATACGAGCTACGCCCTTCATCAGCAATTCTGGTTAACTATACTAAAGTTCTAAACGCCACTGCATGCTCCCACTATAAGAAATCTCTGGTTGTTAGACTGCTGGGCGCTACCCACAGCCAACGATGCGGGACCCACTTAACTTGTGACAAGACTCACACCTCTAGAGTCCACTAATAACCCATGGTAATGCTACAGTTCACAGGGTAGACTGGGACTAGCATTGGGGAGGGTGTTCTCAAAGCTGTGCAGCTTTCCCAGTTGGCTTCAATCCCACTATAGTTAACCTTACCATTACCCGGAGGTCAAAGTATGCCCGTAGGTTGTTCCCAGGCGCTATCGAGGTGGTGCCCCAGGAGAAGGTCACCCTTACACACTTCATATATCCTCCTAACAACTTCTGCTGAGATAGACAGCCACAACTTATAGGGTGTTGTGGAAGTGTTCCTATCGATCCCACTTCACCAGAAAGCACACAACTATACAGCGGGACCATTCTGGCACTCTGTACCGCTGCTGGGGCCGCATGGGAGTGTTAGGAATATCTTCTCAAAGTTACATGAGGGTCGGACCACCCGGGCCCCTTCAGTAGCCCTTTTCGTGCCAAGCAAAGCGGTCCGATGAGGACCTAACATCTCCAGTATAGCCACATTACTTTCCTCAGAGTCCCCAGACCAGGTTCTAGGTGAAGGTAGGGTAACTGGGTACCCTTGGTGGGGTAACTCGGTCTCCAAGGTAGGGTAATCATGTTCCCAAGGTAGGATTACTTCATATCTTGATGCCTTTATTCTCTTTAGGAGTCTGCGCGACGACATATAATATTGCCCTAGAGACCCATGCAATGTTTTCTATGTTTCCTTAACTTTATGCGAATATGCTACCCAAAGGTTACCCTACCTGGGTTACCCTGTCTTACCCTATGTCACCAAGTGACTTTGTAAACACTTGTACCAACTCATGCCTACTGGTATCATAGTATACTTAATATACTGGTCTAGTCTCGCTTTTGTGTTTTTTGGTAACATCTGCTACGTTTATTTCGTACTTAACTACAGGAAAACTCCGGCATGCACACTAAAGTATGGCCTTGAAAAACCTTAATATAACAAAGAAAACTGCATCATCATCTCAAATCTCAAGTAAAAATGTAGAATCAAAGTCTACGCAATAACTATAACAAAAATCATAATTATCAAGAGGTCATTTCCTCCTCGTCTCTATCGGATTCTCTTTCTTCGAGCTTGTAAGGGTGGGAGGGGCAGATCATTGTATGAGCATTGTGTGGGCCCTTGCAATTCACACACCTGAGTACAGCATGGTTGCTGGGACGGCTGCGTATATGACAGGTAGCAGTGGGGCAGGTAAGGCCCCCAGTAGGCTGTAGAGAGGCACACCACCAGCATGTGGCCGGGTTGGTGAACTTGTTGTTATGGTGTCGAGAGCGATGACTGTTGACACACTTGGTGTGAGAATAGAAATGCAACCGGTGCTCAGTCCTATAAGCTGTTGAACATGCAGCAAGGTGCTGGCTGACGTACTCTACTGCCCTGGGGCCCGTAATGTTATTCACGACTTTAGAGGCAGATCTGCCACCCATAGCATTGTCAGTGGTGAGCCACCTGGGTTGTTCAGTTTGTGACAGCCAGGTGTTGAAGATAGTGAGTTTAGTGGGGACCTTGGCTAGACTCTTCGAGTTGGGGATCCTGTGTACCAAGATGTGTAACATGGTGGTGCCCAGATGTATACTAATAGTACTGGGTATCATGTGGAGAAACGTTCCAACTTCGCAGTTAAGCGAGGTAGCTTTAACTGATTCCATGGTGATTATGGTGAAGGTATTCCCTGGGAGGGAGATGGCCAGTATGTAGGTTGCTGCTAGCGCCTGGTTGATACAATCTCTCAGGGCTAGAGCATTGGTATCAAGTGGTTCAGCTTCTCATTTGGTCACGAGCTGTGGTGAGGATAGGGGGGTGGATATCGGCGGTAGTAGCAAGAGTAGGAGCTAGTGTAGGGAGTGGGAAGGGTATGAGAGTGGGAGTATCTGGCCGGGGGAGAGCATTGTTGGTATTGGCTAATTCCGCTGTAAGAGCCTCGATCTGTTCCCTAAGTGCATCGCTATCTGACTGGTACTCTTTGTGGATCTGGTAGATTATTTCTATCATGACTAGTGTTTCATTGTTGGCAGTTGTGGCCCCAATATCCAACTCGAGATTGATCTTGTGAAACAGATTCATAAAGTATACGGTGGGGGGGGGCGGCTGTTAGGCGCAGGGACTCCCCGTAAGGGTTTACAGGGCAATGTTACCCTACCTTGACCCACAAACTCGTGCCGTCGGAATAAGACGTGACTTCTTTCAGAAGGTCACGTGTTCGACTCACACCCCCGTCATAGTTATTCCAACTATACAACGGATTGTTATTAGTCTCTACACAAGCGCAGGAGTCATGCGACCGAGTGGCTTTCGCCAATTACTATAGAAGAAATATTTCTCTATCAGTAAGAACTTGAATGGCGAGGTGCGAACGGTTGGATAAGAAGTTATGGCGCTTCAAAGTTAAGACGACCAACATATGTAGTCTGATATGTAAGACGTAAGCATATGATTACCCCACATGAGAAATGTTGATCAGAACATGAGCGGAAGGAACGGCTGGTATGATAGCGAGCCAGGCTGCATATACAGACCAAGTGCATAGGGTATGAGAATCGAGAACCAGTAATTGGACGCAATTACTTGGGCAACGATTAAAGCCAAAGTGGTGTGCGAGAACTCAGGGTCAAACAGTGTTCGCACATTCACGGAAACTAGGAGAAGTTGGAAAAGGTACTTCGCTAGTATGATAGTTAGATGTACCCCAGGAAAGAGTATAAGAGGCGGGCAAGAGCCCGAAGTGGATAGAGATCAGCAAGCACGGAGAAGAGATCTTATCAAGATAATAAGTTTTTATCTTATCGTTACCAATACTTCGACAATCTATCTCGAAGTATACCATTATATCTAGCCTACATTACTCACGTCTTCTTAGCGAGTTCTCCGATATAAATCGATTCAGGTCCTGGCTGTCGGAATACATCACGCCAAAGCTACCACCTAACAGTATATTGATAGTTCTCATCGTTACCGAGACGAATGTTGGGCAGAAACACTGAGACTCACAAACCCGAGAACCCTTTCAAACCAAGACCCTGCTGGATGACCTCAATAGCACAAATTTACTTCCCAACCTTCATAAGGGAACTAGGAACACAAAAGCCCTATCACGAAAACTACGCGTTCTGGATGAACGCGAATAATATCATCACCCCCTAAGACTTAGAAGCCTTATACCGGCAGTGGAAAGGCGAAGGTTACCGTTACTATACACCCGAGGAGGAAATAGGATAGGTCTGGTACGTCGGGTACTATTGCAACGGAAGACGCTCGAGCCCAGACTTTCAGATACCAGAAGCCTGGGGAGGAAACAAAAGATTAGTTTCCCATTACGAAGTCAACGAAATGGCCTCCAACCCGAAAGCGCCTGAGGTTATGAAATGGCAAGCAGGCCAGGACGAAGGAGAAGATGGAGGAGATGAACTGTGCAGAACCTCTACTCCCAGGGTGCTGACCACGGTCACCCACCTCGCCCGATCGCATTCCGCAGATCGGACATCTCGATTCTCCGTTGGACTAGGCTTCCTAGCGAAATATGGGGAGGCTCTAACACAAGGTCGCTGAGCCCCCCAACCTACCAGCGAGTCCATCATCCCCGTTCCGATCCCAAGATTAGAACATATCCTGGGCCGATTTGACCCAAAGCTTACCGTCAGCCAAGATAGAGAGCATCTTGCATTCAGTTCCCTTCCTCCCGAGATATTATTAATGGCCTAAGAATAGGTAACTGTCAAAAATCAGTTAAAAGGAGGTGTCCAGATAGTCGGTCGAGAACTCGCCCGAATCGAGAAGCAAGTTCAACTTCTGGACTTGGAGTCTCAGAAAGTCCAAGAGAGCTTCGCCACGCAAGTCGCTGAGTGGGTTGGCGAACCAGATGAACGACAGACCAGACACGAGGCTGTCACATTCCAGCCCCATGAGGTGGTGCAAGGAACGGGCGAACAGTCCATGCACCGAGACATACGCTTGGACCAGGAGATCGCTCGAATCAACGAGCAACACAAACGGGAATTCGAAAAACCTGCGATGAGCATTAACCTCATGAAAGACCAGCTTAGACAAAGCCAGGAGTCGCGACAGGCCCAAGATTGTGAGATCGCGGTGCTTAAGGCCGTGGTAGAACAGTTAATGGGAGAGGAGAAGGGGAAGGGGAAGACACCGGATCCGACACCAGAGACGTCGGGAGCAGGAGGATGAAACCCGCCGCCGCCACCACCAGGAGGGGTTGCAGGAGCCCTGGACGGAGGAGGAGACCCTGATGATGAGGGAGAAGGAATTGGAAGAAGGCCAGATGAGGGTGGGAAAGGAAGACGGGACAAGAGACCGGCACGCCAGCCAGAAGAAGAGGACTATAAAGCCGAAAACGACGACCAGTTTAATGTGTTCTCACGTGTCATGGCCCACGCCTTGGGACAACGAACAAGAGTCCCAGCTGAACCCCCTGCCACGTTTGGAAACCAGAAACACCAAGATAAACGCATGGGGCTACTGAGATGCACGGATTATTTTGGTAGAAACAGTTGGCAGTAGGAGAACATGGCACCAAGAATCCGATATCCCATAAGCCGAATGGATGGGAAAGAAGTCGCACCGTGTGCGTTAACCTACCGACGACAAATCACCTGAGAAATAGGTTATACAAGATAAAAAGGATACAACTTCTGGCACGTCTTTGCGGAACAAGCGCTGCGAGGCTTCGGACCCACCAATGAAGCGGAAAAATCCCTAAGAGAAATTGGATCGGCTAAATACCGCGGTGATGTCACTAAATTCTGGATGGCAATGGATAATCTCAACATCCATGCTAGAGTCACCAGAATAGCCAGGAGTAAACTGATTGAAGACGAACTTCCCGTAGAAGCATTGCGACGGCTCTCACATAGAGAATATGTCGACGATCAGGAATTGTTGGAAGCAGTCAGGACCGTAACCCAAGCGGAACAAGATTTCAAGGAAAGAAAAGATCTTCGAGGAGATGGTCCCTCCGGCACGAGACGAGGCGAAAAGAGAAAAATTCGAGGATTCGAAGCCAACGGTACCCGCAAAGTGTGTAAAAAAGAAATACACGGCTCAGGAAAAGGCCGCCTATCACAAGAACAAGGCTGGCGAGAGAAAGGTGAAAAAGGAAGGGTCGGTGGCACCAGAGGGGGAGGTTAAACACAGGGTACAGGCAGACGCCCGCAAGGGCGTCGATCAGCAGGTTGTCGATAAGCGAAAATCTGACAACGAATGCACACGGTGTGGAATAAAAACCCACGCTTGGAAATACTGTCCGAAGCCGGTACAGGTATCGGCTGTATATCGAGGGCAATCGAAGCGCAAGCGAGAGTCCACATTCACACCAAAGCGACGGCCCCAGGTAGCGACTGTGGCCGTGGATTGCCATGGAGAAAGCTTGAAAGGAGCGGTTCAGTGGCCCCCAGCTTGGGCCTTTGAAGATGACGACATTTTATAAAAACAAAAAAAAGGGAAAAAAAGCCAAAGTCAACCAGGTACCGACAACAACGGTGATCAGGTAGTCAGGTCGCCGCCTCAAATCGAAAGACCTGCGGCGTAGTCAGTGACGATAACCTACCGGAAGGCTAAAAGACCAAAGGATAGCAGTTGCCATTTTACGTCCAACAATGGATTGTCCGTGCTTACAATCGGAGCCATAAAAAATCACAAGTGAAGAAAGCGGTCGACAAGACTAAAAGGGAAAGAGAAGACTATCATTTATCGGAACGGGGCATGAGGTGCACGACACGCCAAGGGGAGTCGAAATCCAGGGCAACCTGACTTTCTTACCGGGTAAAATAGCCGGGCAAATAGAAGCTGGGGGCGCATCTATGGTGGACAAGGTTCATGCCTGACGAATGAAGTCGGTGGGGGTCTCCGGAGGGAGACCAAACTCGAAGGCGAAGGTACGGTTGACTCGTCGCAAGGGACAGTCTCATAGGAGGGACAAGTCGACGATAAAGGACCGGGCATCCTAGTCGCGAACTCAAGTGGTACTCTAGTGAACTTGAACCACCACCCCTGTGATATGGGAACTCCTCGGCAGGGGATAAAGACCACTAGTAGTGGGCTGCCCGATATCAAACATTTAGACACTTAGTATAAAAGGTTTGTGTGAGGAGGCTGTAATAGCTGAAACTGCGCTGCTCCGGTAACAAACCCCCGTACAATTTGTAAGACGCGACCATGAAAAGATTTCATCAAGAAGGGAGCGAAAGCTCAAAACCCGTTATACAACCTAAGCATTACCCCTGCCCAGAAGGGAAGGCATTTATTGAATTAAAAGAACAAAAAGAGGCGATAAGCGTACTCTTAGATTCTGGTTCAAATATCTTTCTCATGAACCAAAGCACCGCACGACACCTCGCAATCCCGACCGAAGCTCGGGATTCACCATTAAAAATCACAACCTTCGATGGCGAAACCGCGCCTACCGGATCAATATTCTACACGAATCCTATTCTTCTAGAAATCGGTGCCAAGCGCCACCGAAGCATGATATCCTGCGAAATCGCGAACGCAGGAAGATATGAGTTAATCATACTCTTTGGGTGGTGGCATAACGAACACCCCCTTAAAAATATAGCAGACCCAAGTAGATGGGTCTTTGAAGAAGCAAAGTGCCACACTCATATAGAAGATGAAGCAGTGGCGGATTTGTTTGAGTGGGATGAAACTGGGGCTTACGACGAGGGAGGACAGTATGTGGGACGGATAGAACGAGAGCAAGAAGGGGGAGTACAGTTGGAAACGCTGCCAAAACCAGATTGGCAGTATAAGGAGCTTTTTCAACACAACAAAGCCAAGATGTTGGCAGCTCGGAGAACCTTTGATTACGCCATCAGCCTTAAAGACGGGGCTGAACCCCCTTGGGGCCCAATTTCGCCGATGTCAGCACACCAGTTGAACGAGCTGGATAAATACCTCAAGAGAATGCTGGCAGAGGGTAAAATTGCCAACAGGGAATCCCCTTCCGGTGCTCCAATCCTCTTTGTTCCAAAACCTGATGGAAGTCTACGCCTATGCATAGATTATAGGAACCTCAATTAATTGACGATCCTGAATAAATACCCCCTACCGCTCATGGATGAACTCCAAGACCGCATTGCTGGAGCAAAGGTGTTTCCGAAACTCGACTTAAAAGATGGTTATCATCTTATTGGAATGAGGAAGGGCGACGAACACAAAACAGCCTTTCGTACACAATATGGACAGTACGAATAGAAGGTCATCCCTTTCGGGCTTGTTAACCCTCCCGCCACGTTTCAGACAATGATAAACAAGATCCTAAGGGAATTCTTGGACCACAGAGTAGTCGTCTACGTAGACGATATCTTAATATACTCCGACAATATAGACGAGCATATGAAATTAGTTCAAAAGGTCCTTGACCGGCTTGAACCACACGACTTGGGAGTCTGGTGAAAAAAGTCGGTATTTCACCAGGAGGAAGTCGAATTCCTGGGATACATTGTCAGAACAAGCGGCGTCACCCTGAGTGATAGGAAAGTGAAAAGAGTTCAAAATTGGGCACACGCAAGATCATTTAAAAGCGTCCAAATCTTCATTGGATTCGCAAACTTTTATTGATGATTCATTAAAGATTTCTCAAAGGTTTGCAAGCCAATAACCGAAACATTAAAAGGAAACCCAAAGGATTTTCACAGGGGAAGAGAGCAGGAGGAGGGGTTTGAGGGATTGAAAAAGAGGTTTACAACGGCACCAATTTTATCGCATTTTGAGACAGGAAGGAAAACGGCAGTAGAGACAGATGCTAGTGACTTCGCGCTCTGATGGGTTCTATCCCAATACCAAGGAAGACGTCTTCACGCGGTAGCTTTCCATTCTCCAAAACTGAACACCGCTGAAAGAAATTACGTGATACATGACAAGGAACTACTCACAATAATGGAAGCGTTCAAGGAATGGAAAAGATACCTCTGCGGTGAAGAAGAACCCGTGACGGTATATACCGACCACTAAAACCTACAGTCCTTTTTGACCAAAAAAGTCTAGAACCAGCGACAAATTCGGTGGGAACAGGAGTTGAGGAATTATAAGTTCCAAACAGTCCATCGACTGGGAAGTAGGGGCGGGAAACCCGACGGGTTTGGTGGACGGCCGGAGTACCGTCTTGAGGAGGGAGCTGGTCATAGCGAACAGTCAATTTTGAAAAGCCAACATTTTCAAATTTCGATAAGTCATCAGAAGCGGAGCGCACAGACGGCACTTACCCCAGAAAAGCGCGAACCACCACGCGTACGAATAATGAAGCTTTCAGACAAGGCAATGATCCCAACGAAAGAATCAAGGTTTGCGGCTGGTCATGACATCTATGCCCTGACAGACGGACTAGAACCGGCAACAGGACAGACAATGGTTGAGACGGCTATTGGGATAGGATTGCCGGAGGGAACCTCCGGAAGGCTAGACACAAGAAGTGGTAACGCTAGCAAAATGGGAATAGCAGTAGGCGGTGGTCTAATAGATGCGGATTACACAGGAGAAGTAAAGGTCATACTTGATAATCATGGCGAGGCAGACTGCCTATCCAAGGCATGAGATCGGATAGGGCAACTCATAATAGAAAATATTGCTAATGCCGACGGCATGGAAGTAGACGATCTAGGAATAACCGAGCGAGTAGAAATGGGTTTCAGGTCAAGCGACCTAAACCCCAAGCGACCCATCATGACTAAAGAAGAAGAGGTCAAAGTAGGTTTCCTCAATATGGATACAAGCAAGAACGAATTCTTTAGTGCAGCTGATATCGGATATCACCCACAGTTAATAAATGAAAGAGAAATGCTATCAAGCGCTCACGTCAATGCAGCCCTAATGCGAATGATGAAGGATTCATTTCTAGACAAGATTAGAGTGGCTGGCAAAGAAGATGAGAAGTGGCAGGAACAGGGCAGTGAACTGGTCAGGTTGAGAGAAAGTGGAACAAAGATGCCGGACGAATGGACCGAAAAGAAGGGGTTACTATATTACAAAAATGATTTGTACATCCCCGAGGACGAAGCCCTTCAAACCGAGATAGGCCAAGGATATCACGACTCATTAGTGGCAGGGGCACTTCGGACAGGAAAAGACGATTGAGATAGTAACAAGGGACTTATACTGGAAAGGACTCACAGATTGGATCAGAGATTATGTACGATCCTGCGACGAATGTCAACACAGTAAATCCCCGCGGCATGCTAAGTTCCGGTTACGTCAACCTTTAGATGTACCCTATGTCGCCTGGTCCTCCATATCGACGGACTTCATCACACAGCTACCGGAATCGCAGGGCAAGTCCCAGATCATGGTAGTAGTAGACCGGTTCACAAAGATGGCTCATTTTATCGGCCTCCACGAAAGTGCGTCCGCAAAAGACGTTGCGGATACCTTCCTTCAGCAAGTCTGGCAACTTCACGGTCTACCTACCGAGATTATATCGGATATGGACGCGAAGTTCTCTGGCGAATTCTGGGAATCATTGTGCAAAATTCTAGGAGGTAAAAGCCACAGGTCAACCGCGTACCACCCTTAAACTGACGGACAAACGGAGAGAACCAACCCAGTGCTGGAAGGTGACATACAAACATTTGTCAATTACGATCAAAACGAGTGGTATCAACTTTTGCCGTTAGCAGAACATGCCTACAACAACTCGGCTACCAACGCACACAAGATGACCCCATTCTTCGCCAACTACGGCTTCCATCCACAGACGGAATGGATGAAAGAAACAGACGCTCATAACCCTGGGGCCACAATGTATGCTCACTGGATGCAGGACATACATCGACAGGTGAAAGAAACCCTAGAGAATACACGGGAATCGATGAAGAAATATTATGACCGAAAAGCCACAAAACAACCTAGCATTGAGGTCGGCGACTTGGTAATCTTGAATGCGAAAAACATACGCACTGAAAAGAAGAAAAATTCTACCGAATAGTTTCTACTTGACCGAAGTGGAGAAGAACAGGAAAACAACTGTCACTCTCAAGGAACACTCAAGTAGAAAGAAAATCACACCAGTCACAATCAATCTCAATTCACTAAGCTATCTCACAAATCAACCCCACAAACTGCACCAAACAGAAAATTCCCGACTCAAAGAAAGCCCAACCCAGCAGGTTGTCCGACCAGCAATTAAGTACAGATCAAATTTTCCTTCCTTCAAACACACGATCCTCGTCGCCACTTTCCTTGCTCCCAAGGTTGTTGGTTGTCGTCGTCTCGGTCTGTGTGTAGTGGGGGGGGGGGGGGGAAGGATGCGCAGTGTGAGAGAAGAAAACCTAACTTACACAGCAGCCCCTGTCCCCCAAGCCTAGGCAACCACATCCCCAAGATCGTGACTTACTACCTATTTAGTATGAGTTAATTACAGATAAGCTAGATAACAGCAAGTTAAGAAAGTCAAATTTAAGCCCTAACAGATTCACCCCAACTATCTTTAACCTCGACCCGGCGTTCATATCTGAAAATCAAAAGACAGCAATCTCCACCTTGTAGTATCCACAGCCCCTATCTCCGCTTGGCCCTTCCGCTCATCCAATCCCTTCCTAGTCACTTCTCACCTCTCCCCTATATCCGTGTAATCAAATGCTCTTTGCCCAATACGAAAACTTGCATCAACAGCCCCCATTACATCCCCAGAATAACCAAATACTGGCACCTGTGGAGCCTGAAGTCCTGATAGCGGTGGTGTGTGACTGTCTCTCGGAATGTAGAGCAGTAAGTCGTCAAGGTGATACCTCTTAGTATTACCTGGGGGATAATGTAATTGTCGAACATGACCACTCATGCCGGAGGTAGAAATCCGCTCTAAAAGCCTTAGGGTCCACCAACGAGGTTCTAGCTTTCTCCCATGATCCTTCGCTAGCTGAATGTCCCGAACTAGGACCAGATCTCCGGGTAGAGGTTTGCGGTATCGCGGTGACTCTTTCCGCAGTGTTTGGTCTTGCCACAATGAAGCCTTCTGGAGCGCGATTGCCCCCGACTCCTCCCTGGCGCTGAAGACGTTTTGAATTGAGGAATTATAACCTTCAACTAGTTCTTTGCGCATATCCGGTGACTTCGAGTCTACTGATTTCTTTAACCACTCCTGAAATCCTGTAGTGTTCTTTCTAGTAGTGACGGGATTAAATCCCAACAGGATCTCAGACGGAGTATACCCAAGGAGGCGTATGCACCAAGTATTAATGTCCGATACAGCATCTCGGATGTGTAGTCTGCACTGTGCTGCTGTACCAAGCGAAATGCAGTTGAGCCGAATGCGGCCTACCAACATCTGAACATATCGCTCACTCAACCCAACTGACTGTGGGTGTGAGATCGCTGAAGGAAAGTGGAGAACTCCATGATCCTGCCACATCTTTTGTATATTCTGACCAGTGAAATGGGTGCCATTATCCGTATAAACAGTCATTGGCCATCCAACAACTGGAATTACCTTTTCAAGCAGGGGCGACATTTTGGACTTCTAGTCAGCTCGCGGGAGTCCCACAGCACACAAGAACCTTGAGAAGTAGGCGATAACCACTAGGATGTAGGTATTTTTTTCTGGTCGTTTCGCAGAGTGGATTGATCGGACCAACAAAGTCCATTCCTATCATCTCCATAGGTTTGAACTGGATAATAGGCTTGATCTCTCCTATTCGGTGAAGCTTGGCCACTCGCTGACAAGGATCACAGGAGGCAACCCAGCGATCAATATCCCGTGTCCCAGTAGGTCAGTAGACTCTTCCATGAGCTGGCCCCTTCGTCACTCCGGCCGCAAAGTGACCATGTTCCTCATGAAGCTCCATCAAAACTCTCGTCACATCTTTCTCTAATATGCAGCTTGACAACTGCCCATCACCTTCCCCGTAAAACAACCCAACATTTGCCCTCTCCACCATTACAAACCTTCTCATCCGCCACATTAACATCTTCCGCTTATTTCTCCCCACATCTAGCCTTCCCATTACATTCGCCAAACCTTTATCCATTTCCTCCAAGCGTACATGTACCATTTTCCCATAGAAATCTGACCTCAACCATTGTTCCCATTTCCGCCATCTCGGATCACTCGCCATCCTCTGTAGATCCTCATTTCTTCCTGACTCCCATACCACTTCCTTAGCCCCCAATTCCCTATCCTCCATAATAACACCCTCTTGCCCATCCACTCCTATTACCATCACAGAACACTTTTTCATATCGCCACTCAGCCCTTCTCTCACTCCTCTCTCTAGACTGAACTCCTTAACTTGAAGAGCGTCGTCGAAGCTCCCTTCCTCTTCCGCTGCCGAAAACCCCTTATCCGCTCCAAGTAGAAGAGGTAATCTGCTTGAAATTGGTACGCTACTTGTAACCTGAAGCACTACTGGAGTCAAGTGCCCAGGTCCTACCGGTTCTGCTTTAAGGGGGATGTTAGGAGCCTCCGAGTCTTCCATAAAATGCGTATTCAGCCATCGAGTAGGTAGCCGTGACAACCCATCCGCTATTCCCACGAAGTGCGTCATCGATGACCGGTGGAGAAGTGGTAAATTGTATTCCCCGAGTCGTTCTTTCCATCTTGCAATTTGGCCATGGGCATCATTGTCAATTCCCGTAAGAAGTACTCGCAATGCCTCATTGTCTGTATACACAAAGACCGGATACTCAGAAGCGATTACCATCCAGCGAACTTCTGCCAAACACCGAACGACAGCTAAGGCCTCCCTCTCTGAGTTAGAGTATCTAGTTTCTGCATCATCAAGCTTAAAAGATATGAACATGATGACTCTTTCTCCTTCACTGTGTAATGGTGAATTAGTCGCCTCTACACCAGAAGGAATCCCGGTTGGCTGGAAAAGAACACCACCTAGTCCTCTCTTACTGGCATCAACAGCCAGATGATACTGCAAGTAGGCATCCGGAGCTGCCATCGCATTATTCGCAATTGCCTGCTTCATAGCCTGAAACACTACAGCTTTCTCCGGTGTCCAAACAAACTCTGTCAGAATAGCCCCCTTGCGGAGCATACTTCCCTCTTCCTTTGACCCATATTTCATTATTCTAACCAAGTCTGCTCGCCCAGGAATGAATCCTCGCAGAAACGGTGTCAAATAGCAGAAAGCCTCTACCTCCTCAAAGCTGGACGGTCTTGGCCATTGGAGAACTGCTGCTCATTTCTTCACCGACGGCCGTAGACCATTCGCTCCGCACTCGAGACCTACAAACCCCAGTGAGCTGCGAAAGAAGTTACACTTTTCTCCTTTGCGGTATATCGGACCCCAAGCGCAACGAGGAAAGATCTTCGTATGAAGAAAGCTGAACATGTCTTCAAAGGTTTGTGCACTCCCATAGCTATCGTCGATCATCCCATCAAACGCGACCTTGCCATGATCCCCAATTAGCGAGGGTGAACCAGGTAAAACCTCCAGCGGTTCGATTCCCTCGGGTCCTCTAGTTGCTTTACTCTCCTGAGTGCCATCAGGAAATATTGCCGAACACCAAATCTCGGAACCGCTAATAAGGGTGTGTCCCTCCTGTCAGCCCTTGCCCCATTACCGTATAACAGTACATCCCATATGGAGTGACAAAGCCCAGCTTATGCTCATCACCCTTCCGTACTGGAATAGCCCAGTAGGAATTGGCCGCATCACTGGTGAAGAAGAACCTCTTTCCCTTCTTTTGTACGGTATGTATGATTTGCTCTATGCGTGGGCAAGGGTAGCGGGACTTCTCAGTTACCCGATTGAGAGGCATAAACATCTGTACTATTCTCAACCGATCTCCTGGTGTCCGGTCTTCTGCGTTCGGCTTGAGGACAAACTTCCTTCTAGCCCCCCATGCACTATCACATCGGAAGATAAGCCCTGCTTCCTCCATCTTAGGTAGCAGTTTCTGGCTGAAAGTGATTTCTTCTTCGGTGTAGAGTGGGATCCGCACTCGTGTTGGCTTCGCTCCTGGTAAAAGCACGATCGCATGCTCAATCAAATCTGTTTGCTTAATCTTTAGCAAATCAGTCTCAAAGATATCACGCCAGGTGTAAAGGAGGGTTTTCGCTCTCCAGCTCTCCTTCGCAGTCAACTGTGTTCCTAACTTTATTTGTCTTTTGCCAAACCACTCCTCAATCTTCTGCTTCCCCCCCTCATCAGCCTTGACTAACTCTCTTCCTTGTGGCCTCCGGTGAGTTGGGAACACTTGCGCATTGTTCCTTGTAAGCGCTGTAGCCGATAATACCTTCTCCTTGTATTCATAATCTCTCTGTACTACCTCATATAACACCTTCTCATGCGCCGTTCCCACCCGAATGCCCCATTCCCTTCCAAAGTCTTCATTACACTCTCCTACCCCGTGACTACCCAGTATCCCGCCCTTAATCTCAACTCCCACATCTCCCCCAGGGTCAAATGTGCATCGCCCAAGCCCCTGAAACCACGACGATGCCTCTAGTTTCCCGCGAGGGAAGCCTTCCGACCTTGGTGCCTATCCCAATCATCCAACTCGTTTAAAAGTATTTCGACAGCCTCTTCAGCCTCTTCATCATCCACTCCGAGAGGAGACGCACTAGAAACTTCAACCCCTTTTAGCTTAGGTGTGGACAAGGGCGGCTTCTTAACTATTGGAATTGCGGAGATTTTCCGGCAAACGAAATCACTTCCTTCCAGGAAGAGAGTTTGGGAGGTGTGATACTCCACAGGTTTTACTCTGCGGAGCCATTTTCGTGAAAGAAGAACCTGGTATGTGTGTGAGACTTCTACCTCAAAGGCTTTAATTCTTAGCACCACTCCAGCAACGACAACATCCAACCAAACATACAAGTGCAGAGGAATCAACCGATCATCTGCCAGTCGGATAGCCAAACCCTCTACGGGATGGCGAACGAGATTGAGCTGCTCAACTAGCTCTTCGGATATCAGGTCCGACATTGCTCCCCTATCGACAAGAACATCTGGAACCTTTTGCCCTCCAACCCAAGCCTCAATATAGAGACACTCTGCCTCCTGCCCTGTATCTGGACGTGCTTCACTTAGAACAGTATGCGGTGGGAAGGCTTTGACCATCAACCCAGACTCAGTAGCCGATTCAAGTCCCTTGTCTGCCATGTTCTTCTTCCTTGATCTTGGCAATGAGGACCGAAGAAGCTCCGCAAGATCCCTTCTCAGGCGAGGAGAACAGTCTAAAAGCTGGGGAAGAGTAATAACTGGGTTTAAACCTGGTCCAGTAAGAGCCTCCTGAATCGTATATTGACGCTCCCCTTTCATCCAGTTGATCGGCGGTGCTGGTAACTTCTCCCCTTGGCTCTTCCTTGGAATCTTCACCGTCTGACTTCCGGAGTCAAAGTATTCCGCTGTGTCGGTATCCATTTGCTGTAAAACCTCACGAGCAATACGTCTTGGACTGGGCGGTACCGGTTGCTCTTGGACTCCTGATAACCTTTGTCTAGTTGGTCGATGAGCGTCCTCATCCTCCTCATCATCGCTAACATCTTCCAATCTTGCTCTTTTCTCAACGAGAGCCTTCTCGAAGATTGTAGGAACAGCTGGAATCCGTGCCAGGATAGTACAAGCCTCTCCCAAACCCCCACGTTCAGTAGCACAAATCTTAACGCACGCAGCAGCTGCCGGTTGAGAAGCTTGAATTCGCGGCGGTGTTGCAAGAATTGGCTCAGCTGGTAGGCATGTCTCTCTTTCCTCCGAACTGAGCTCTTGAGACCTGTCTGCTCTCGAGAATCCACCCTCATTCGGTAGCAAGGTAGATGGTCTATCCTGTGGTAGAATCTCCACTAGGTTTGAACCTGTAGCTGGTGGCGGTCGTTCAAAATACCCTTTCCGGATATCTTTCTCTCTCCTATCGTTGTCCCGTATTTGTTGACCCTCCAAGCAGAAAGAGGAGCACTCGTGCAGCCATCGGAATTGTGTCCCCGCATGCCACAGTTGTAACAAACTATCGAAGCTCGATATCCGCCGCGGTAGCTTCCTAGTTGACGAAGTCTAGAAGGTGGCAGCCCACTTCCGACCGGTGACTCTGACTTAGAAAAATCCATTGAAGACATGAAGTTTGACATAAGTGTATTAAACTCCTCTTGGGAAATGGAGGACTTCGGTTCGGCTGGTATTGGGATATTTGCTGGGCGAGAAGGCGGCTTCGGCAATACCGAATGGGTCTGTGTCGTATTAACATTTGATGTCTTTCTGGGTATCGGCTGAATCTCCGTCGAGACATAAAGTGGAGAATTGAACTCGCCTTCTCCCTTAAGGTCTCCATTGACACTTCCATTGCCATGGCGAGCTCCGTTGCCATTCAAGGACCTATTCTTGGGGGTGAAAGGATCCGCCTCTCCAATTATTCGATAGGCTGCCTTCACAACAGTGAGCGCTCTGGTGAAGGTGAAGTTCAGAGAATCCTTCAGGTCGAATGATACTCTCTCTCTGCGACCTTCGTCTCTCATACCCTTAATAAAAGAGATACCCAACCGTGAGTCCATCTCCTTAGGCACGCGGCGAGAGAGCTTTTCCACCTTGCGAACGTAATCGGTGATGTGCTGTTGCTCCTCTTGCCTCAATGAGATATTCTCATTTGCTTCAAAGAGGCTTGCCGCTTGGGTAACTTTACTTCCGTAAGGTGCAGTAAATTCCGCCCTGATCTCAGCCCGGTCAGACGTCTTTGTATCTTCCAAGATGTAATGCAACGAGTGCCAGGCATCTCCTTGTCTTCCCTGGTTTTGACGAAAGAACCTGATTTTCAACTTGTCTGTAGCCTCCGCATCAATCACACGAGGTGAACAATACCTGTCCCAACTGAGAGCAGCCGCCTCTACATCCTCCAAGTATTCTTCCACACTCTCAGGATAATCTAAATCCCCGTCCGTGAACATACAAATCTTAACAGGAGCAGCCATCATGAAAAGAACTCTAGAGAAACAATAGGCAGTATCTGCTCCTCCGATTACAGACAACAAGGAACAATGCCCCGGTAACTGCGTTTCAAAGCGCTCTCCGACCAACTGAGGGAAATAACCCGCAGCCGAATGCAGTACAGAAGGAAACCAACAAAACGGCGTCGTGATATAGCAATCGTGACAATCCGTTTCAGAGCACCAAATGAAAAGAAGAAAAATTCTACCGAATAGTTTCTACTTGACAGAAGTGGAGAAGAACAGGAAAACAACGGTCACTCTCAAGGAACACTCAAGTAGAAAGAAAATCACAACAGGCACAATCAATCTCAATTCACTAAGCTATTTCGCAAATCAACCCCACAAACCGCACCAAACAGAAAATTCCCGACTCAAAGAAAGCCCAACCCAACAGGTTGTCTGACTCCGAATTAAGTACAGGTCCAATTTTCCTCCCTCTGGACACACGATCCTCGTCGCCACTTTCCTTGCTACAAAGGTTGTCGGTTGTCATCGTCTCGGTCTGTGTGTCGTGGGGGGAGTGAGAAGGAAGCAAAGCGTGAGAGAAGCAAACCTAACTTACATAGCAGCCCCTGTCCGCCAAACGTAGGCAACGACCTCCCCAAGATCGTCACTTACTACCTATTTAGTATGAGTTAATTACAGAAAAGCTAGATAACAGCAAGTTAAGAAAGTCAAGTTTAAGCCCAAACAGCACCAACGGACCATCGAAGAAGCTGAGTCCAAAACTGAATGGCCCTTTCAAAGTCTTGGAAAGAAAGGGAAGTAGGGCATACAAGTTAGGAATATCGCCGCGGTGGAAAATTCATCCTGTGTTTCATGGTTAGCTGTTGGAACCTTACCAAGCCTCGAACCGACCAAATCGTGAACAACACTTACGAGATCCTGAAGACATCGAGGGAGATTTAGAATGGGAGGTGGAAAGGATCGTCAAGAGCTAGATCATTTCCTACACGCGAAAGGTTCGAGGAAGGAATAAACGGATGAAAGAGCTTCGGTATTTTGTGAAATGGAAAGGATGTGCGGAGGATGAGAATACTTGGGAGCCACCCGAAGGTATGAAGAACGCGCAGGAAGAGGTCGAAAGGTTCCATGGAGAAAGGCCGGAGATGCCGGGCGCGAGGGAGGTCGAGTAACATAAGAAAGGTTATCCATCCGTGGGCAAGTAAACGCCGGTGGTTTTTACCCCTACTATCTGGAGCTCGAGATGGAACATAGATTGTATAAGAGAGATAGAGTATTCGTGACGAACACTTCAAAGAGGGGAGCTCGTGTTAGGCGCACGGACTCCCCGCAAGGATTTACAGGGCAAAGTTACCCTACCTTGACGCACAACTAGCGCATTTTGAATAACGCGTGACTTCTTTCAGAAGGTCACGTGTTCGACTCACACCCCTGGCATAGTTATTCCAACCATACAACGGATCGTTATCAGTCTCTACGCAAGCGCATACGCCCTGCGACCGCGGGGCTTTCGCCGATTACTATTGAAGAAATATTTCTCTATTAGTAAGAACTTGAACAGCAAGGTGCGAATGGTTGGTTAAGAAGTTATGGCGCTTCAAAGTTAAGACGACCAACATAGGTAGTCTGATATGTAAGACGTAAGCATATGATTACCCCGCATGAGAAATGTTGATCACAACATGACCGGAAGGAACGACTGGTATGATAGCGAGCCAGGCTGCATATACTGACCAAGTTCATATGGCATAAGAATCGAGAAGTAGTAATTGGACGCAATTACTTGGGCGATGATTAAAGCCAAAGTGGTGTGCGAGAACTCTGGGTCAAACAGTGTTCGCACATTCACGGAAACTAGGAGAAGTTGGAAAAGGTACATCGCTAGTATGATAGTTAGATGTACCCTGGGACAGGGTATAAGAGGCGGGCAAGAGCCCGAAGTGGATAGAGATCAGCAAGCACGGAGAAGAGATCTTATCAAGATAATAAGTTTTTATCTTATCGTTACCAATACTTCGACAATCTATCTCAAAGTATACCATTATAGCTAGCCTACATTACTCGCGTCTTCTCAGCCAGTTCCCAGATATAAATCGATTATGGTTCTAGCTGTCGGAATACCTCACGCCGAAGCTACCACCTAACAGCGGCTTTGAAGTATTGGTCTTCGATGTGTGGCAGACTTGAGACTATGGTGCTTCTTGGTCGCTTACGTGAAGGGGGGCCTTGAGGCATGAGAATCAGGGAAAGGGTAGCAGCTTCTTCGTGCGTAGTGCTAGTAGAACCAGCTGGTGGGGGATTGGAAATGGTCTGCTTTCCTTTACCTTTTCCCCAACGGCTGGAACCAAAGGGTGGGACAGAGGGATCCCTATGGTATTCGTGTAACATGACAGGTAACGTTATGCCTAAATCTCGAGATAGTCTACGTGTTGTTTCTGTAAGTGCAAATTGCACTCGGAGGGAAAATAGGGGGGAGGAAGCATGTAGTCTCACTTTGGTTACCTCTTGGTAGACCATATGGGCTTGAGTCTAGTTCACTCTAGCTACCTATCTTTACAGTCACTACAACACAAAATGAAGTCCCAACGTAAAAACCACAAAATCATGTTGTAAAACCAAAGTACCCGACCTGAAGACCAAATGGCAAAATGTAAAGAACTAGTCACAGAGTTGGCTCTCTACAAGTAGTGTTTGCAGACAATAGTTGATACAAATATACACCCTCCAAGTTAGTAATATTCAAATTTACTAATCTAGGAGAAAGATGGGTGGTGAGAATATATAATAGATTGCTAGCAAAACAACAAGAGGTACACTCCAAATGCGAAATAGATCAAAGGAATTCTCCATGCTCAATTCTGCGAGATCAGAACATGAGGGCGTCCCAGCCTAGCATCTGGGGCCTAATCTGAAACAGAAACATACTAGCAATGATAGGAACAATCAGCAGAACATGAACAAGGAAGATAAAAATCAGAAAACAGATGTGATCATCTATCTCCATCCGCATCTCTCCGCAAACATTGGTAGACTGCATTAAGCATACATAAAACTCCGAATTATTATTCTATTACCTACTCGGAGCAAGGAGAGTCAAGCCTTGTTGGTAAATATCAAGCAACAAGAGAATCAGAGTTGAAATAGCTTGAGACCTCTGGTTCTGCATCCAACGATTGAAAACCTGCTGCCAACACTGTTGATGGAAAGCATGGTAGTTCTAACGGCAGCTTATGATTACTAAAGGATGTACGAGCACAACTCTGATTAGCTTGTGAGAGGGCTGATGTGTTCGATTTGTGTGCGGCCAATAGAACAGTTATATCCACATGAATATCCGCAGACAGCAGATTCCATAGCTCACGGTTCCTCTGAGCCATCGCTGAGAGGTGCACAGTTTGTTGATCAGATTCTGTCATTGATGTGGGGTCAGGCTGGCTGTTGAAATTGATTGTGAAGGAAGCCTGCTTAGTGACTTGCTTGATATTAGTTGCTCTGCCAGCTTGTTGCCAGGCCTGAAGGAGTAGTGGGTTAAGTTAGCACATGTGTAAGAAGATTGCTTATAAGGAGATTGGATTGGGTTCAGAGGTCAGGATGGAGACGCAGTGATGTCAGGATTGCTGATGATAGTAGAACAACAAGAATCGTCAGATACCTCTTTGGGGACATCTGCTCGACCACTGGGCTGTACTGTTCCTGTTATTTTCATGCTGTTGATCCAGGTACTAGTACTACACTTGGTGGCCATTGCAGATGGTTCAGGATTCATCAGGTGGTCTGAGCTATACTTATTGCTACTCAGGGACTTGTCAGAAGCTGGAGTCTATGATAATAATGGGAGAAAGAGAGGTTGACGGAGAAGAAGTCGCATCTTTATGCACTGTTTAATGATGACAGTAGACAAGGAGCTATGTTAGTTGCTTCAGTGTTGTGGTGGGTCACAGATTGGCGACCATGCAGTCACTGAACAGTCAGACCAATTTACGAGGCGGGGACAGCACAGTAGGATTGTACAGTAGCATTCATGGTTCTTCGGTGGTGGCTGCTACAAGTATCTAATATCCTCATCCGTGTTCTAGAACCCTATCTATCATGTCGTGAACAGTGTTAATGGTCAGATTAGCCCTTTTCTGCTATTAAACCTGCTCCCCTTTTGACCAGGGGAGGTTGTCGAACCCAGGTGGCTTGGGAGAAGCAATGAGGGAACTGGGGTAGTGACTATACGAAGTGGCCAACTCTGCTTGAGCCGGCCAAACATTGCAGTCAGATTTTGACCTACCATATACACGATAAATACTGAGTCATTAAGACAACTAAGGATCATTTTGGTGTGGAAGGGGAATGGCTGGAATGGGAGCTGCACCAAGTGCGTCCATTAAGCTGTCCAGTCTGTTTTGATACTCCCTTTCTCCCCCTTTGTGCAAACACTCCTGGTATTCAGTATAATCTGTACCACCAACAGTGTTATACTACCACAGTTCAGCCCACCCGCTACCTTGAGTAGAAATAGGTGCAAGCACAAGAGAATCTGCTTGAATAGTGGTGTTAGGAGATACCAGATCTATAAGATAAGTGGGATGGTGAAGGCCTGTGGTCCTTTATCGTAGATGGAAATTTGGCTTGGAAGGCACAATATAAATATGTGTGGAAAACAATCAGAAAAATGTTTCTTGTAATAACTTATTATATTACTAGGGTCACTACTGCGTAGTGTGATGATTTCAGTAAAGCTCTGGATACATTTTTTGTTTGTTGTTTAACTCATATAGATCTTGGGTGTTTACCAATAGGAATTTATTTGTAGCGCTAGTATGTGAACACTGTTTGACCCAATGGTAATTGCCCCAGAGTTGTTATTCAGACTTGGGGAGTACAGAATTTCTCTTGTCTGGCACCATGGCCAAGTCGAAGTTTACAATTCTTCCTCTATCAGGAGGGACTGCAACTTGTGGGCATACTAGACAGTATTCTCATCATGAGACAAGCAAAGTGGCCAGCTTTATTATCGGGCCTGTCACAATTGCCCATCTCATGGTGATTTCTTAGGTAACGGCTTTAGTTGGCCTTGAGCTCAGGGTCATCCCAATAGTATGATTCGCTTATAGTTTTCCCTTACCCAATACTCTAGGGTAGTATCTTCTTGAACATACTACTGGTGTGGGGGAGGTCATTCTACTCACTTCATATAGAGTTGACACAACAAAAACATCCTGTTACTTTAGGGATATCATTTCCTGTGCCATATCGCAAGGTCTATAACTCTATGCGACATGGACTGAGTTAGCCTGGAACACCGGCATAAGCTTGGGAAAGGTTGCCTCACATATATGATGAGAAGAGCATCTAATATGACGGATTGCTGCGACATATATGGTGTTATGAGATAGCTGCCAATCATGGTTCCTCTTACTATTGAGACGCAACGGCCAGGTACTCTGGTGTTGGCGGCAATATCCCACTGCTGGAGACAGCAAGGTATGTTAGCTTTACAGGATGAAGGGAGGGTAATGGCAGGGTATACAAAAGTTGGTGGAAAAGCTACACTTTTCCCATATATCTAACAGAGTATAACAATCCGATAATGTGCTTGGTTGAATTCCAAAAGGTAACCACCTTTCTTAAGAATGTCTGAATGTTTTACCATCTTATTATGTAGCACTAAACTAGATTGGAGTCCGTGTTATCTTGCTATGACATCAGATGTCTCATATGAGTCACTGCATAACATACCTGTTTACCAATCACAACCCATAAAACATGTCATATGCTTGTATGAGTCACATTTGGGAAACTCAGGACTTATAAGGTGAGTCATGTGCAAAACCCATTACATCATATAACGCACAATCATCCGTCATCAAAACAATTAACCAATTACAACATAACAATGACTCGATAAAATAGGGTCTTGGCACTGGATGTTAGTGCAAGGCACACAACTGACAGGAAGGTCCTAAGCGATAATGTTCGCTCAGTTTAAGGATTCAGGGATGACGATCTCAGGTTCTTGGTTCAGGGCAGATCATGTAATGGCAGATCAGGTTCCGGGTTCGTGGGTTCTCGGCATGGATCTTGGTTATCAGAATAGAAGACATTATATTCTGAAGTACAGGAGTTGTGAAAGAAATACCATGTAGGGTAATGAATCAAAGAGACAAGTGGCTTTTTTTTATATATGTATATCATGTATTCGTTGTTAAGGTACAAGCCACCACATGAAGTGCTAGCTATAGTGAAAACAAAACCCAACATCCAAAATAAACAAACACCAATCATCTTTAAGGAGGGGTCCGTACCGGTCCCTGGCCCACAGAGGGTCACGAAAAAACATAACAAGTATATATCATGGAAGCCATCCAGAAACCTGCGGAAAACATATAAACTACGTAAACAAGTAAGGAAAAGCCTAACTCTACAGAGACGACATAAAGTAACCAAAGGAGATCACAGCAGAAGATCGGGAGGCCACCAATGCAGAGGCGGATGTAAGGTAGTCAAACTTTCCAGTAGGAAATGCGGTACTTATGCTTCTGATGAAGCTGATGACTGCACCCAGGAGGGCTACAGAGGACCAGACCGGAGTATCAGAGGCCAGGTTGGAGACCCCTTGAAGGTGGCGGTCTCTGGCGGGCCACTTCGCTGGGCAGGAGAGTATGGCATGGTAGAAAGTCTCAGGGGCTTTGTTGCAGCGCGAGCAGGTGGGGGGGTTGGCATTATCCTACCAGGAGTGGGCCATCATGTTGCTTTGCTTGACCTCAGTTGAGGTATTTTAGGATTGAATTTGTTGAGGGCCATGAAGGGGTCAGGCTTGAGGAACGGTGGGTGGCGGTATCTAGCAAGGTCAGGGTAGGAAGAGCGCTACTCTTCCATAAAGGGGTCGCAATAGCGATGCTTCAGTTCGCTGTTGGATCGGCCTGCGAGCGGCTCCGGATAGGACTCGAACGGAGAGGTTGAAAAGTGACTGGTAGTGGCTCCTCCCCTTGAGGGCTGAGAATAAGGAGCATTGAGGGAGCCATAGCGTCAATTGGGAGGTGGGATCGGTTCTTCGACCAGGGTGTTGGCTGAGGCAATTGGAAGTGGAGGAGACTTCATGTGTTTGTCACTAGCAGGAGGCAATGGTCTTGGAGGCGGTGGTATAGGGAGGGGGTCTGTACTGAGGGTGGAAGGTGGGGAGCGACCAGGTTGATTTCTGGCGGAGAGCAAAGTACACTAATGCTGGCCAGTCGTCCATTGTATGTGAGTAGTAGGTTGAGTGGCAGCGGGCAGACCTCAATGCTGAGTATGTGTGTCGGAGTACAGGCGAAGCAGTTTGTGGTCGACTGTTGGACCCTACGCCAGATACTGGACACCGTGTGGAGGGCATGGGCTGATGGGGTGAAGACATTCCCCCCATAGGTGAGGATTGGGAAAAGCAGTGAGGATGCCAGCCCGTGGTACAGGAAATGGGGGAGGGCCATCCCTTGTGGGGAGAGCCTTTTTAACCTTCACCAAGGCCGCTTGGGCCTTAGCTTGGTGCTTCAAGAAGTAAGGAGTGGTTGAGCCAGCCATCTGAGTTTGGACTTGGGGTGGAAGGGAATGGGGGAAGGTGTGGGAGTTGATTTGTCCCTTGTGTGCGCCAGCGAATCAGTTCAGTCTTGGGGACGCAGAAACCGACTATCAGCTGCGACCCTTTGCCCTTGCAAGTTGAATGGTGCTGTAGGAGTTTGATTTATGGCCGATAGGAAGACAAGGAAACCGTCAGGGACAAATCATCCATGTAGGAGAGTGTGAGACCTGTGGGAATCTCAAGGTAGAGGTGGGAAACATATATCACAAACAGGAGTGGGGAAACTGGGGAGCTCGTGTTAGGTGGTAGCTTGGGGGTGAGGTATTCCGACAGCTAAGACCTTGATCGTAATTATATCGGAGAACTCGTTAAGAAGACGCGAGTAATGTAGGCTAGATATAATAACTTGCTTCGGTATAGATCGTCGAAGTATTGGTAACGATATAAAAGTGTAGAATAGCTTATTATATTGATAAGAGCTCTTCTCCGTGCTTCTTCTTTTTAATAGCAGCGAAGATGCTGCGATATTTATATTCCGCATCTGAGCAATCGCGGTATACATGCTAACTCTATACTAACTAAGTACCTTGCCCGCAACTCTGCGAACTTCACCTGAGTGCGAACACTCGTAGACCCTGAAAACTCTCTACCACACCTTTTTGCTCCCATGGTCAACTTATCGGTCTGCGCTTCCATTATTCCTGATGGTGTGAAGACCATGTCAGGTGTCAGCTCATCCGTTTATCCGTTGCCAACAGTGGTTACGAATTATCTTACCCTCGTGCTCGTCGAAGATAGTCTAATTCGCTGGACAGAAGATGGCCATTCCGCTTTTGGTTGGTTCCGTCGAGAATTCGATATACAACTGCATCTCGTATTCTGATCTTCCGGCATTACACGACTTGTCCTCGGGATCGTACCTATAGGCCTTTTCCCTCGGACTCCATCTTTTACCAACTTGTCCTCTGTGGATGCACCCGATCCACTTACTGGGCATAGTTACCGCCTTCATACTCTACACGACTTTGTAGGTACGAGGGGACTAACCTTCGTGCGAAACGTCCCGTTACCTTCGACTTACTCTTCCGACTGCCTGGCTTCCAGTGTCTGTAACCTTATGCGCCGGCGTCGGATTCACCCGCTTCCACTTGCATAAGGTGCCCGAAGGTCCGCCCGCATATATCCTGCGAACAGGACCCGGTCGGACGGACGGCCGCGACGTATACCCTGTTATAAGATGTGTTCCATTGATAGTGGTCTTTCGTGTTGGGACGCAACAACCCAGGCGGCCAGTGAGGACGCGCCGTCCCAAGGCCGGGGCTGGAGGGGGGTGTTATCTTTTTCCTTCGAAGTTCGTATACGCCAAGGTAGGGTAACTTTGCCCCGTAGATCCTTACGGGGAGTCCGTGCGCCTAACACGAGCTCCCCTCTTCGAAGTGTGCGTCCCGAATACTCTATGTGTATTATACAATCTTTTCATCTTATTTCGAGCTCCACATAGTAGAGGTAAAAACCATCGGCGTTTGCTTGTCCACAGATGGAAAACCTTTCTTATGTCACTCGACCTCTCCTGGGCCCGGCATCTCCGGGCCTTTTCTCTGCAACCTTTCCACCTCTTCCTGCGCTTTCCCCATACACTCGGGGGGTTCCAACGTATTTTCATCCTCCGCGCAGCCTTTCTATTTCACAATGTACCGAAGCTCTTTCATCGGTTTATTCCTTCCTCGAACCTTTCGCGTGTAGGAAATGATATCACTCTTGACGATCCTTTGTACCTCCCACTCTAAATCTCCCTCGATCGCTTCGGAGTCTCGTGGAGGTTGTTCGCGAGTTGGTCGATTCGAGGCCCGGTAGGGTTCCAACAGCGAAACGTAAAACACGCGACGAATTTTCCACCTAGCCGATATTTCTAGCTTGTATGCCCGACTTCCTTTCTTCTCTAAGACTTTGAACGGGCCATACAGCTTTGGACTCAACTTCTTCGATGGTCGTTTGGTACGTATATTTTTCGCATTCAACATTACCAAGTCGCCGACCTCGATGTTGGGTTGTGCTGTCGCCTTTCGGTCATAATATTTCTTCGTCGATTCCCGTGTGTTCTCTACGGTTTGTTTCGCCTGTCGATGTATGTCCTGCATCCAGTGAGCATACAATGTCGCACCGGGGTTATGAGCTTCTCTCTCTTTCATCCACTCTGTCTGTGGGTGAAAACCGTAGTTGGCGAAGAAGGGGGTCATTTTGTGTGCATTGGTAGCCGAGTTGTTGTAGGCATGTTCTGCTAACTGCAATAGTTGGTACAAGTTGTTCTGATCGTAGTTGACAAATGTTCGTAAGTAGCCTGCCAGCACTTGGTTGGTCCTTTCCGTTTGTCCCTCAGTCTGAGGGTGGTACGCCGTTGACATGCGCCTTTTAACTCCTAGCATTTTGCACAATGATTCCCAGAATTCGCCGGAAAACTTCGCGTCCATGTCCGATATGATTTCGGTCGGTAATCCGTGAAGTTTCCAAACTTCCTGAAGGAAGGTATCCGCAACGTCTTTTGCGGTCGCATTCTCGTGGAGGCCGATAAAATGAGCCATCTTGGTGAACCGGTCTACTACTACCATGATCTGAGTCTTACCCTGCGATTCCGGTACTTGGGTGATAAAGTACGTCGATATGGAGAACCAGGCGGCATGAGGTACTTCTAATGGTTGAAGTAATCCGTACTTGGCATGCCTTGGGGATTTACTGTGTTGACATTCGTCGCAGGATCGTACATAGTCTCTGATCCAATCTGCGAGTTTTTTCCAGTGAAAGTCCCTCGTCACTATCTCAATCGTTTTCTCCTGTCCGAAGTGCCCTGCTACTAATGAGTCGTGACAGCCTTGGGCTATCTCCGTTTGAAGGGCTACGTCCTTCGGGATATACAACCGATTTTTGTAATATGCTAACCCGTCCTTTTCTATCCATTCGTCCGGTATCTTTTTCCCGCTTTCTCTTAACCTAACCAGTTCACGGCCTCAGTCCTGCCACTTTTCATCCTCCTTTCCAGCCGTTCTAATCTTGTCTAGAAATGCATCATTCATTGTTGGCGTCAGGGCTGCATTGACGTGAGAGCTTGATAACATTGCTCATTCCTTCATTAACCGAGGGTGATTGCCGATATCAGCCGTACTAAAGAATTCGTTTTCGCTTGTGTTTGCCTGAAGGAAACATATTTTGACTCCTTCTTCTTTAGCCGTAACCAATCGCTTGGGGTTTAGATCGCTTGATCCAAAGCCCACTTTCCCTCCCTCGGTTGTCTCTAGATCGTCTACTTCCATGGCATCGGCGTTGGCAACCTGTTCTATTATGAGTTGCGCTATCCGATCTGCTGCCTTGAACACGCAGTCTGCCTCGCCATGATTTCGAAGTATGACCTTGACTTCTCCTGTATAATCCGCATCTAGTACACCACCTCCCACTTCTATTCCCATCTGGCTAGCTATACCAGTTCTTGTGGCTAGCCTTCCATAGGTTCCTTCCGGCAATCCTATCGCAATACCCGTTTCCACCATTGTCTGTCCTTTTGCTGGTACCATCCCGTCTTTCAGGGCGTACATGTCATGACCGGCTGCGAACCGTGATCCTTTCGTCGGGATTGTAGCCTTATCTGAAAGTTTTATTATTCTGAGGCTTGTGGTTTCGTGTTTTTCTGGAATGAGGGCTGTCTCTGCGCTTCGCTTTTGATGAATTACGGAAATTTGGAAATCTTCCGATTTCAAAATTGACTGTTCACTGTGACGAGGTCCCTCCTCAGGACGGTACTCCGGCCGTCTACTTAACGCATCTGGTTTCCCGCCTCTGCTTCCTGGTCGATAGACTATTTTGAAGTTGTAGTTTGTCAACTCCTGTGCCCAGCGAATTTGGCGTTGGTTCCAGACTTTTTTGGTCAAAAAGGACGGTAGGTTTTGGTGGTCCGTATATACGGTCACGGGTTCCTCTTCCCCCCAGAGGTATCTTTTCCATTCCTTGAACGCTTCGATTATTGCGAGTAATTCCTTGTCATGTATCTCGTAATTTCTTTCCGCGCTGTTCAACTTTTGAGAATGAAAAGCCACTGGGTGAGGCCGTCTCCCTTGGTACTGTGACAGCACGCATCCTAGCGCGAAGTCGCTTGCGTCTGTCTCGACCACCATTCTTCTTCCTGGGTAGAAATGCGATAAAATTGGTGCCGTTGTAAACCTTTTCTTGAACTACTCAAATGCCTCCTCCTGCTCTCTTCCCAAGTGAAAATCCTTTGGGTTCCCCTTCAATGTCTCGGTTATTGGCTTGCAAACCTTTGAGAAATCTTTGATGAATCGTCAATAAAAATTTGCGAAGCCAATGAAAATTTGTACTTCTTTAACCGATTTCGGGTGTGCCCAATTTTGGACGCTTTTCACTTTTCTATCACTCATGGTGACTCCGCTCGTTTTGACAATGTATCCTAAGAATTCGACCTCTTCTTGGTGGAACACCAACTTTTTCAACGAGACTGCCAACTCGTGTTGTTCGAGACGGTCTAGGACTTTTTGGACTAGCTTAATGTGGTCGTCTATATTTTCGGAGTATATTAGGATATCGTCTAGATAGATGACTACTCCGTGGTCCCAGAATTCCCTGAGGATTTTATTCATCATTGTCTGAAAAGTAGCGGGAGCATTAACGAGCCCGAAAGGCATGACCTTGTATTCGTACGGTCCATATCGTGTACGAAAGGCAGTCTTGTGTTCATCGCCTTTCCTCATTCGAATAAGATGATATCCATCTTTTAGGTCAAGTTTTGTAAACACTTTTGCTCCCACAACGCGGTCTCGGAGCTCATCCATTAGTGTTAGGGGGTATTTATTCAGGATCGTCACCTTGTTGAGGTTCCTATAATCTACACACAACCGTAGACTTCCATCAGGTTTCAGAACGAAGAGGATTGGAGCGCCATAAGGGGATTCGCTGTCAGCTATTTTTCCCTCAGCCATCATTTTCTTGAGGTACTTTTCCAGCTCATTCAACTGGTGCGCCGACATTGGATAGATCGGACCCCATGGGGGTTCGGCCCCTTCTTTAAGGTTGATGGTGTGGTTGAACGTCCTTCGAGGCGGCAGCATTTTGGCTTTTTTCTCTTCAAAATGCTCCTTATACTGCCAATATGGTTTTGGCAGCGTCTCCAATTGTACACCCCCTTCTTCTTCCGATTCTATCCGTCCCACATACTGTGCTTCCTCATCGTATGCCACAGTTTCATCCCATTCAAAAATATCCGCCACCGCTTCATCTTCTATATGAGCGTGGCACTTTCCTTCTTCAAAGGCCCATTTTCCTGGGTCCGCAATATTTTTAAGAGAGTGCTCATCATGCCACCACCCAAAGGGTATGATCAAGTCATACCTTCCTGCATTCGCAATTTCGCAGGATCTCATACTTCGGTGGCCGTTGGCACCGATTTCCAAGAGAATAGGATGGGCATAGAATATTCCTCCAGTAGGCGCGGTTTCCCCATCGAAGGTGGTGATTTTCAACTGTGAGTCCCTAGCTTTGGTTGGGATTTCGAGCCGTTGTGCGGTATCCTGGTTCATGACAAAGATGTTTGAACCAGAATCTAGAAGCACGTTTATCACGTGTTTTCGTCCTTTAATTTCGATAAATGCTTTCCCTTCAGGGCAGGCGTAATGCTTAGGTTTTTTAAAGGGTCTAGAGCCTTCGCTCAATTCGTGATGAAAACCTTTCATCGTCGCGGTTACAAGTAGTGTGGGGGTTTGTTACTGCGCCTGCGCGGTTTCGGCTCTTAAAGCCTCCTCCGACAAACCTTTACAATAAGTGTCTATAATTTTGATATCGGGCAGCCCACTACTAGCGGTTTTTACCTCCTGCCGAGGAGTTCCCATATCACAGGAGTGGTGGTTCACTAGAGTACCTCTCGAGTTCGCGACTAGGATGCGCGGTCCTTTATCGTCGACTTCGCCCTCATCTGAGACTGTCCCCTGCGACGCGTCCACCGTCCCTGCGCCTTCGAGTTTGGTCTCACGCCCAAGACCCCCTCGGACACCATTCGTCGGGCATGAACCTTGTGCCCAATAGAGGCGCCCCCAGGTTCTATTTGCCAGGCTTTGTTACGCGGAGGGAAAGTCAGGTTGCCCTGGATTTCGACCCTCCTCACGCGTGTCGTGCAACTCAAGTTCCGTTCCGACGAATGGTAATCTTCTTTTTCCCTTTTTGGTCTCGTCGACCGCTTTCTTCACTTGTAGTTTTTTATAGCTCCCGTGGTGAGCACGGACTACCCAATTTTGGACGTAAATTGGCAACCACTATCCTTTGGTCTTTTAGCCTTCCGGTGGGATCACGTCACCGACTACGCCGCAGGTCTTTCGATTGGAGGCGGCAACCTCACTACCCGAACACCGTTGTTGTCGGTACCTGGATGACTTGTTTTATAAAATGTCGTCATCTTCAAAAGCCCACGCTGGGGGCCTTTGCACCGCTCGTCGTGAGCTTTCTCCCTGGCCCTCAACGGCCACAGTGGCTACCTGGGGGCGTCATTTTGGCTCGAATGCGGGCTGTCTTTTGGGCTTTGATTGCTCTCGATATACAGCCGATACATGTACCGGCTTCGGACAGTATTTCCAAGCGTGGGTTTTTATTCCACACCGTGTGCATTCGTTGTCAGATTTTCGCTTATCAACAACCTGCTGATCGACGCCCTTGCGGGCATCTGCCTGTACCCTGTGTTTAACCTCCCCCTCTGGTGCCACCGACCCATCTTTCTTCACCTTCCTTTCCCCAGCCTTTTTCTTTTGATAGTCCACCTTTTCCTTAGCCGTGTACTGCCTCTTTTCACGCTTTGCGGCAAACGTTGCCTTCGAATCCTCGAATTTCCGTTTATCGCCTCGTGTCATGCCGGAGGGACCTCCTCCTCGAAGATCTTTTCTTTCCTTGAAATCTTCTTCCGCTCTGGTTACGGTCCTGACTGCGTCTAACCATTCCCCATCGTCGACATATTCTCGATGTGAGAGCCGTCGCAATGCCTCAATGGGAAGTTGGTCTTCAATCATTTTTCTCCAGGCTATCCCGGTGACTCTTGCATGGATGGTGAGATTTTCCATCTCCATCAAGAATTTGGCGACATCCCTGTGATATTTGACCGATCCCATTTCTCGTAGGCATTGTTCCGCTTCATGGGTGGGTCTGAAGCGTCGCAGGGTTTGTTCTGCAAAGACATGCCAAAACTCGTACCCTTCTTGTCTCGTATAACCTGTTTCCCCGGTCATTTGTCGTCGGTAGGTTAACGCAAACGGTGCGACTTCCTTCCCATCCATTCGGCTTATGGCGTATCGGATTCGTTGTGCCTCGTCTTCCCACTGCCAGCTGTTTCGACCAAAATAATCCGTGCATGTCATTAGCCACATGCGTATATCTTGGTGTTTTTCGTTTCGAAACATGGCAGGGGGTTCCGCTGGGACTCTTGTTCGTTGTCCCAGGGCGTTGGCCATGACCCGTGAGAACAGGTTAAACTGTTCGTCGTTTTCGGTGTCATAGTCGTTTTCTTCTGGCTGGGCTGCTGGTCTCTCGTCCCGTCTTCCCTTCCTTCTTTCATCTGGCTTCCTTCCAGATCCTTCTCCATCATCATCGGGGTCTCCTCCCCCTCCTCCGCCTGGAGCTCCTGCCGCTCCGTGTCGTGGTGGTGGTGGTGGGCTTCCTCCTCACGCCCCTGACGCCTCTCGTGTCGGATCTAACACCTTCCCCTTTCCCTTGACTTGTCCCATCAATTGTTCCACCAGAGCCTTAAGCACCGCAATCTCACAATCTTGGGCTTCTCTAGACTCCTGTTGGTTACGTAACTCGTCTCTCACAAGATTAATACTCATCTCGTGATTTGCCAGCTCCCGTTTGTGTTGTTCGTTTATCCGAACAATCTCCTGATCGCGGACTAGGTCCCGGTGCATGGATTGTTCGCCAGTTCCTTGCACTGCTTGGTGGAGATGAGAGGTGACAGCCTCATGTCTGGTCTGTTGCTCATCTGTTTCACCAAGTCGCTCGGCGACTTGAGTGGTGAACCTTTCCTGGACTTTTTGAGATTCCGAGTCCAAAAGGCGGACTTGTTCGTCTACTCGGGCGAGCTCTCGACCGACTTTCCGGACACCGGATTTTAACTGGTTTTTTACCGTTACCAGTTCTTGGGCCATTAACAATATGTTGGTCGGGAGGGAACTGAATGCCAGATGTTCTCTATCTTGGCTGACGGTGAGCGTTTGGTCAAATCGGCCGAGGATCTGCTCTAATCTGTAGATCCGAACGGCCATGAGGGGTTTGCCGGTGGGTTCAGGCGTTTGGCGACTTCAGGGGCGTCGTCCCTTTCCGTATTTTTCTAGAAAGCCTAAGCCAACAGGGGACCCGGGTGTCCGATCCGCCGAGTGCGATTGGACGAGGTGGGTGACGATGGTTTCCACGCTTGGAGCTTGAACCGAGGAGAGCTCATCCCCTCCTTCGCTTCCTTCACCTCCTCCAGGCTGTTCTCCTCCTTGCCACTCCATGGCTTCAGGAGCTTTGGGGTCAGAAGACATTTCTTTGACTTCTATAAGGAAAACTTATCTTTTGTTTCCTCCCCAGACTTCGGGTATTTCAAACTCCGTACTTGAGCGTCTCCCGTCGCTGTAGTACCCGACGTACCAGACCTGACCAATTGCCTCCTCTGGTTCGTGGTAACGGAACCCTTTGCCTTCCCAATGTTGGTATAAGGCTTCTAGGTCTTGGGGAGTGATGATGTTTTCTGGATTTATCCAGAATGCCTAGGTTTCGTGATAAGGTCTTTGTATTCCTAGTTCCCTTATGAAGCTCGGGGAAAACACTTGTGCTATTGAGGTCGTCATCAATGGTCTTGGTTCAAAAAGGATTTCGGGTTTGGGAGTATAAATGTCTCTGCCAAACATTCGTCCCGGTAATGATGAGAAGTATCAATATACTGTTAGGTGGTAGCTTCGGCATGAGGTATTCCGACAGCTAGGACCAAGATCGTAATTATATCGGAGAACTCGTTAAGATGACACAAGTAATGTAGGCTAGATATAATATTCACTTCGGTGTAGATAGTTGAAGTATTGGTAACGATAAAAGTGTAGATAACTTAGTATATTGATAAGATCTCTTCTCCGTGCTTGTTGTGTCTAATAGCCGCGAAGATGCTTCCATATTTATATTCCGCATCTGAGCAATCGCGGTATACATGCTAACTCTATACTAACTAAGTACCTTGCCGGCAATTCTGCGAACAGCACCTGAGTGCGAACACTCGTAGACCCTGAAAACTCTCTCCCACACCTCTTGCTCCCATAGCCAACTTATCGGTCTGCGCTTCCATTATTCCTGATGGTGTGAAGACCATGTCAGGTGTCAGCTCATCCGTTTATCCGTTGACAACAGTGGTTACGAATTATCTTACCCTCGTGCTCGTCGAAGATAGTCTAATTCGCTGGACAGAAGATGGCCATTCCGCTTTTGGTTGGTTCCGTCGAGAATTCGATATACAACTGCATCTCGTATTCTGATCTTCCGGCATTACACGACTTGTCCTTGGGATCGTACCTATAGGCCTTTTGCCTCGGACTCCATCTTTTACCAACTTGTCCTCTGTGGATGCACCCGATCCACTTACTGGGCATAGTTACCGCCTTCATACTCTACACGACTTTGTAGGTACGAGGGGACTAACTTTCTTGCAAAACGTCCCGTTACCTTCGACCCACTCTTTCGACTCCCTGTCTTCAAGTGTCTGTAACCTTATGCGCCGTCGCCCGATTCACCCGCTCCCACTTGCATAGGGTGCCCGAAGGTCTCCCCCCATATAACCTGCGAACAGGATCCGGTCGGTCGGACGGCCGCGATGTATACGGTGTTATAAGATGTGGTCCATTGATAGTGGTCCTTGGTGTTGGGACGCAACTACCCAGGCGGCCAGTGATGACGCGCCGTCCCAACGCCGGGGCTGGAGGGGGGTGTTATCTTTTTCCTTCGAAGTTCGTATGCCCCAAGGTAGGGTAACTTTGCCCTGTAGATCCTTACGGGGAGTCCGTGTGCCTAACACCATGCATGAACATCGGTAACCGGAGAGGATCCCTCATTATTCAAGGACAGCTACCAGTGGCTATTCCACAACTAGTGCCCAATGTTGGTTTGGATATACTATAGTAGTACTGTAAGAAGTTCAATAATTAGACCTGACTCTTGGCCATTGCAGTTGCCTTTGTTGGTACATGTTGGATGCAAAACGTGACTGGACACAAGCCTTTGCACTGTGTGAACAACAATGTTAGCATTATGAAAAGTCAAAGTTTTACAGTTTCCGGCAATTAAATTGACTACAAATTGAATATCTAAAATAAAGAAACTAACAGAAAGATTTACCCTGCAGAATGCGCTCCATATTGGCGTCTAAGATGAAGAACTCAAACCGGCATAGAGTCAATCAATCTGTTCCCTTGCCTGCTCAATTCCCTTCCACTCTTGTTGCTAAGCCAGAATTTGCTCATTAAGTGCGTTGGGCTCTGGCTATTGATGTTAGGTGGTATCTTCGGCGGGCGGTATTCGGACAGCTAGGATCTGAATCAATTTCTATCGGAGAACTCGCTAAGAAGACAAGAGTAATGTAAGCTAGATAAAATAATATACTTCGGGGTAGATAGTCGAAGGATTGGTAATGATAAGATAAAAGCTTATTACATGTATAAGAACTCTGCTCCATGCTTGTTGTGTCTAATAGCAGCAAAGATGCTTTGATAATTATATTCCGCGTCTGAGCACCGGCGGTATACATGCTAACTCTATACTAAGTATCTTGCTCACAATTCTGCAAACTTCACCTGAGTGCGAACACTCGTAGACCCTGAAAACTCTCTACAATACCTTACGCTCCCATGGCCAAGGTAGCGGTCTGCGCTTCCCTTATCCTTGATGGTGTGGAGACCACGTCAGGTGTCAGGTTAGCGGTTTATCCGTTGACAACAATGATTACCAATTATGTTGCCTCCATGCCGACCAACGGTAGTCTATCTCGCTGGTCAGAAGATGGACAATCAGCTTTGATTGGGTCCGTCGAGAATTCGTCATGCAACCGCATGCCGTATTCTGGTCTTCCGGCATTACACTACTTATCCTCAGGATGGTACCTATGTGTTCTTTCCCTCGGACTCCATCCTTTACCCGCCTGTCCTTTGTGGATGCACCCGATCCACTAACTGGGCATGGTTACTACCTTCACACTCTACACGTCTTTGTAGGTCCCAGGGGACTAAACTTCGTGCTAAGCGTCCCGTTACCCTCAACCCACCCTTCCAACAGTCTGTCTTCGAGTGTCTGTAACCTTATGCGCTGGCGCCCGATTCACCTGCCTCCACATCCATAATGTGCCCGAAGGTCTCCCCCCATATACCCTGCGAACAGGATCCGGTCGGATGGATGGCTGTGCATTATACGCTGTTGTAGGATGTGTTCCATCGATAGTGGTCCTTTGTGTTGGGACGCAACTACCCTGGCGGCTAGTGATGATGCACCGTCCCAACGCCGGGGCTGGAGGGCGGTGTTATCTGTTTCTTTCGAAGTTGGTGCGTGTTAAGGTAGGGTATCTTTGCCCTCTAAATTCTTACGGGGAGTCCGTGCGCCTAACACATGCTCACCTCTTCGCAGTGTTCGTCCAGAATACTCTATGTCTATGATACAATCAATCTTCCATCTCATGCTCCACATACCATGGGTAAATACCACCAGCGTTTACTTGTCCACTGATGGAAAAGCTTTCTTATGTTACTTGACCTCTCCCAGGCCCGGCACCTCGGACCTTTCTCTATGAAACCTTTACACTTCTTCCTGCGTGTTCTGCATACCTTCGGGAGGCTCCCAAGTATTCTCATCCTCTGTGCAGCCTTTCCATTTTACACAATAGCGAAGCTCTTTCATGGGTTTATTCCGCCCTCGACCCTTTCGCCTGTAGGAAATGATCTCACTCTTGCCAGTCCTTTCCACCTCCCACTCTATATCTCCCACAATGTCTTCGGGATCTCGTGGGGGTTGTCCGCGATTTGGTCCGTTCGAGGCTTGGTAGGGTTCTAACACTGAAACATGAAACACAGGATCAATTTTCCACCTAGGCGATATTGCTAGCTTGTGTCCCCGACTTCCTTTCTTTGCTAAGTCTTTGACCGACCATATAGCTTGGGACTCTACTTCTTCAAAGCTTGTTGCGTCCGTATGTTCCTCGCATTCAAGATTACCAAGTCGCTGACCTCGATGTTGCGTTGCTCTGTCACCTTCCAGTCATAATATTTTTTCATCAATTTGCGTGTACTCTCTCTGCTTTGTTTCGCCTGTCAATCTATGTCCTGCATCTAGTGAGCATACATTGTCGCTCTGGGGTCATGAGCTTCTCTCTCTTTCACCCATTCCATCTGTGCGTTCAAGACCTAGTTGGCGAAGAATGGGGTCATTTTGTGTGCATTGGTTGCCAAGTTATTATAGGCATGTTCGGCTAACAGGAATAGTTGATACAAGTTGTTCTGATTGTAATTGACAAATGTTCGTAAGTCACCTTCCAGCACTTGGTTGGTTCTTTCTGTTTGTCCGTCCTTTTGAGTGTGCTATGCCGTTGACATTTGTCTTTTAACTCCGAGCATTTTGCACAATGATTCTCAAAACTCGCCAGCAAGCTTGGCATCCATATCCCATATTATCTCGGTCGGTAATACGTGAAGTGTCCAGACGTCCGGAAGGAACGTGTCCTCAACATCTTTCACGGTCACATTTTCGTGGAGGCCGATAAAATCGGCGATCTTTGTGAACCGGTCTACTACTACCATTATCTCAGTCTTACTCTAAGATTCTAGTAATTGCGTGATGAAGTCCATCGATATGGAGGTCCACGCCGCATAAGGTACTTCTAGAGGTTTAAGTAATCCATACTTAGCATGCCACGGGGATTTACTGTTTTGACATTCGTTTCAGCATCCTACATAAGCTATTATCCAATCTGTGAGTCCTTTCCAGTGAAAGTCCCTCGTTACTATCTGTATCGTTTTCTCCTCTCCGAAGTGCCCTGCTACTAATGAGTTGTGACAGCCTTGGGCTATCTCGGTCTGAAGGAATTTGTCATCGGGGATGTAAAATCAGTTCTTGGAGTATACTACACTGTCCTTTTCTCTCCATTTGTCCACCATCCTTTGTCCTTTTTCCCTTAACCAAAGGAGTTCACAGCCTCGGTCTTGCCACCTCTCATCCTCCGTTCCAGCCATGCTAATCTTGTCTACAAATGCATCATTCATTGTGTGTTCTCATCAGGGCTCCATTGACATGAGCCGTTGATAACATGTCTCTTTGGTTCGTCAACCGTGGGTGATAGCCGATATCAGCCGCACTAAAGAATTGGTTATTGTTTGTGTCTGCGTGAAGGAAGCATATTTTGACTCCATCTTCTTTAGCTGTAATCAATCGCTTGGCGTTTAGATTACTTGACCCCAAACCGAATTCCCGTCACTCCGTTGTCTATAATTCATCTAGCTCCACAGCATCGGGGTTGGCAATCGGCTCAATTATGAGTTCCTCTATCCGATCTCCTGCCTTAAATACGCAGTGCTCTTCGCCAGGATTTTGAAGTATGACTTGAACTTCTCCGGTGTAATCGGCATCTATTACACCACCACCCACTGCTATTCCCATCTTGCTAGCCATACCACTTCTTGCGGCTAGCCTTCCTTAGGTTCCTTCAGGCAATCCGATCGTAATACCCCTTTCGACCCTTGTCTGTCCATTTGCCGGTACCAATCCGTCTGACAGGGCATAGATGTCATGACCTGCCGCAAACCGTGACCCTTTTGTTGGAACTATAGCCTTATCCGAAAGTTTCATTATTCGGAGGGTTGTGGGTTCGCGTTTTTCAGGGTTAAGGGTTGTCTCTGGACTTCGTTTTTGATGAATTACAGAAAGTTGAAAGTGTTCTGTTTTCAAAATTGACAGTTCAGTGTGATGAGCTGGCTGCTCAGGACGGTACTCCGGCTGTGTACTTAACACGTCAGGTTTCCCCCCCAGCCTCATGGTCGGTTGACTATTTTGACGTTATAGTAGGTGAACTCCTGTGCCCATCGAATTTGCCGTTGGTTCTAGACTTTTTTGGTTAGAAAGGACTGTAAGTTTTGGTAGTACGAGTATACCGTCACGGGCTCTTCTTGTCCCCAGAGGTATCTTTTCCATTCCTTGAATGCTTCCATTATTGCGAGTAATTCCTTGTCATGTATCTGGTAATTTGTTTCCGCGCTGTTCAACCTTTGCGAATGAAAAGCCACCGGGTGAAGCCGTCTTCCTTGGTACTGGGACAGTACGCACCCGAGCACGAAGTCACTTGCGTCCGTCTCGACCACCGTTCTTCTTCCTCGGTCGAAATGCGATAAAATTGGTACCGTTTTAAACCTGGTTTTCAACTCCTCAAATGCCTCCTTCTGTTCTCTCCTAGGGGAAAATCCTTGGGGCTCCCTCTCAATGTCTTGGTTATTGGTTTGCATACCTTCGAGAAATCTGTGATCAATCGTGGATACGAGTTTGCAAATCGGATGACAATTTGTACTTCTTTAACCGATCTGGGATGTGCCCCATTTTGAACGCTTTTCACCTTTCTATCACTCATGGTGACTCCGCTAGTTTTCACAATGGATTCTAGGAATTTGACTTGTTCCTGGTGCAACACCAACTTTTTCCACGAGACGGCTAAGTCATGTTGTTCGAGCCGGTTGCGGACTTTCTGGACTAGTTTGATATGGTCGTCCATCATTTCTGAGTATATTAGGATATCGTCCAGATAGAGGACTACTCCGTGGTCCAAGAATTCCCTTAGGATTTTGATTCATCATTGTCTAGAACGTTGCGGGAGCATCAACAAGCCCGCAAGGCAAAACCTTGTATTCATACCGTCCGTATTGTGTAGGAAAGGCTGTTTTGGGCTCATCGCCTTTCCCCATTCGAATCAGATGATATCCATCCTTCAGGTCAAGTTTCGTGAACACATTTGCTGCAGCAATGGGGTCTCGGAGTTCATCCATTAGTGGTAGGGGGTATTTATTCAGGATCGTCAATTTGTTGAGGTTCCTATAATCTATGCATAGACGTTGACTGCCATCCAGGTTTGGAACAACGAGTATTAGAGCGCCATGGGGGGGTTCGCTTTCCACTATTTTGCCTTCTGCCAGCATTCCTTTTGGGTGCTGGTCCGGTTCGTTCAACTGGTGTGCCGACATTGGGTAAATTGGACACATAGGGGGCTCGGCCCCTTCCTTAAGATTGATGGCCTGGTCAAAAGTTCTTCGAGCCGCCAACATCTTACCTTTTGTCTCTTCAAAAAGCTCCTTATACTGTCAGTACTGTTTTGGCAGTGTCTCCAGTTGTACTCCCTTTTCTTCTTCTCGTTTAATCCTTCCCACCTACTGGCCTTCTTCATCGTAAGGCACAGTTTCATCCCACTCAAACAAATCCGCTACGGCCGCGTCTCCTACATAAGCGTGGCACGTGGCTTCTTCGAAAACACATTTTGTTGGGTTCCCAATATTCTTAAGGGGGTGTTCATTATTCCACCACCCAAAAGGTATGATCAAATCATATTTTCCTGCGTTCGCAATTTTGCCAGATATCATACTTCGGTGACCGTTGGCACCGATTTCCAACAGAATAGGGTGGGTATAAAATGTTCCTCCAGCAGGCGCAGTTTCGCCATCGAATGTTGTGATTTTTAACTGTCAATCCCTTGCTTCGGTCGGGATTTCAAACCGTCGTCCAGTATCTTGGTTCATGAGAAAGATGTTTGAACCCGGATCTAGGCGTGCGTTTATCACGTGTTTTCGTCCTTTAAGATCAATAAATGTCTTCCCCTCAGGGCAGGCATAATGTCTTGGTTTTATAATGGGTCTTGAGCTTTCGCTCTGCTTGTGATAAAGTCTTTTCATCGTCTCCGTTACAAGCAGCGTGGGAGTTTGTTACCACGCCTCCGCAGTTTCGGCTCTTCAAGCCTCCTCAGACAAACCTTTTCAATAGGTGCCCATTATTTGAATATCGAGCAGCCCACGACTAGCGGTCTTTACCTCCTGCCGAGGAGTTCTCATATTATAGGAGTGGTGGTTCACTAGAGTCCCCCGCGAGCTCGCAACAAGGGTGCGCGGCCCTTTATCGTTGACTTATCCCTCATCTGAGGCTTTCTCCTGTGAGGAGTCCACCGTACCATCGCCTTCGAGTTTGGTCTCGCTCCCGTGACCGCCTCCGACACGATTCCTTGGACATGAACCTTGTACAGCTGAGAGGCGCCCCTGGCTTGTGTGTGCCTGGCTGTGGTACCTGGAGAGAAAGTCAGGTTGCCCTGGATTTCGACCCTCGTTCACGTGTCCTGCAACTCCAGTCCCGTTCCGATGAATTGTAGTCTTCTCTTTCCCTTTTAGTCTCATCCACCACTTTCTTCACTTCTGACTTTTTATGGTTCAGATGGTGAAGTCTGACTACCCATTTTTGGACGTAAAATGGGTACCGCTATCCTTTGGTCTTTTAGCCTTCCAGTGGGATGGCATTACCAACTACGCCGCTGGTCTTTCAATTCGAGGCGGCAACTTCACTACCCGAATACCGTTGTTGTCGGTACGTGGATGCCTTTTTATAAAATGTCGTCATCTTCAAAAGCCCAAGCTCGGGGCCTTTGGACCGGTTGTCTTGAGCTTTCTCCCTGGCCATCAAGAGCCACAGTGGCTACCAGGGGGCGTCGTTTTGGCGTGGATGAGAACTGTCGTTTGAGCTTTGCTGGCCCGCGAGATACAGCCGATACTTGTACTGGCTTTCGACACTATTTCCATGCGTGGTTTTTCATTCCGTACCGGTTGCATTGATTGTCGGATTTTCGCTTGTCGACTACTTTCTGATCAACGCCCTTGTGAGCTTCTTCCTACACTGTGTGTTTAACCTCCCCCGCCGGTACCACCGACCCTTCCATTTTCACCTTGCTTTCCCCTGCCTGCTTCCTCTGACAGTCCGCGTTTTCCTTAGCCGTGTACACCTTTTTTACACCCTTAGCAGCGGCTGTCGGCTTGGAATCCTCTAATTTCCGTTTATCCGCCTGTGGCGTGGCGGAGGGACCGCCCCCTTGAAGACCTTTCTATTCTGTAAAGCCTTCTTCTGCTCTCGTGACAGTCCTGACTGCTTCCAACCATTCCCCATCGTCGCCATACTCTCGCAATAAGAGTCGTCGTAATGCATCTTCGGGGATTTGGTCCTCAATCATTTTTCTCCTGGCTATCAAGGTAACGCTTGCCTGCATATTGCGATTTTCCGTTTCTAGCAAGGATTTAGCCATATCACCGTGATATTTGACAAAGCCCATTTGCGTAAGACATTTCTCTGCCTCAAGGGTTGGGCCGAACTGTCGCACTGCTGGTTCTGCAAAGACATGCCAGAACTCGTGTCCCGCGTGTTTTGTGAAACCTAATTCGCCCGTCATTTGCCGGCGGTAGGTCAACGCTAACAGTGCAACTTCTTTTCCTTCCATTCGACTTATGGCCTATGGGATTCGTTGTGCCTCGTCCTGCCACTGCCAACTGTTTCGGCCAAAATAATCCGCCCATGTTAATACCCACATGCGGATATCTTGGTGTTTCTCATTTCGGAAGAGGGCAGGAGGTTCCGCTGGGACTCTCGTACGTTGTCCCAATGCATTGCCCATAACTCGGGAAAACAGGGTAAACTGTTCGTCGTCCTCGGCGTCATATTTGTCTTCTGAGTGGGGTGCGGGTCTCTCTTCCCGTCTTCCTTTCCTACCCTCGTCTGACTTCCCTTCAGATCCTTCTCCATCATTATCGGGGTCCCTTCCTCTTCCTGGAGCCCCGCCTGCCCCGTGTGGTGGTGGTGGTGGTCTTCCTCCACCTGTCCCTGAAGCCTCTGGTGTCGGATCTGACACCTTCCCTTTTCCCTTGACCTGCCGTATCAATGTTTCCACCATGGCTTTGAGCTCCGAGTTCTCACTATCTCGGGCCTTTTGAGCCTCCTTTTGGTGTCGCAGCTCTTCTCTTAAGAGAACCAGGTCTATCTCGTGATTCTCGAGCTCCCTTTTGTGCTGCTAATTCCACCGGACAATCCCCTGGTCCAACATAAGGTCCTGGTGCATGGACTGCGCCTTGGTTCCTTGTACCGTCTAGTGAAGCTGAGATGTGACTCCCTCGTGACTGGCCTGTCTATCATCTGTTTCTCCAAGTCGTTCAGCCACTGGTGCTGCGAAGCTTTCTTGGACGTTCTGAGATTCGAGGTCCTAGAGTGGGACTTGATCGTCTATTGGGGCGAGTTCCCGGCCTACTATTTGGACCCCACATTTTAACTGATCTTTGACTTTTACCAGTTCCTGGGCCATGAGTAGGACGTTAGTTGGTAGGGAGCTGTAAGAGCGATGTTGCCTATCCTGGCTTTCAGTAAGCTCAGGATCGAAACGTCCTACAATCCTGTCTAGACGTTCGATTTGAATGCTCATCATGGGGTCGCTGGCGGGTATGGGGGTTCGGCGACTACCTCCTCGCCATTGCTTCGCACATATTGCTAGAAAGCCTAGTCCGACGGGAGATCGAGGTGTCTGGTCAGCTGAATAGGCTCGGGCAATGAGGGTGACCGTTGTCACCCCACTAGGGGCCGAGGTTCGGGACAGTTTATCACCTCCTTCATTTCCTTCCTCTCCCTCATCCTGTCGCCACTTCATGACTTCAGGCACTTTTGGGTCTGACGCCATTTCTTCAAGTTTTTAACAGGAAACTTATCTTTTGTTTCCTCCCCGGACTGCGTGAATCACGAAGTTCTGACTCGAGTTTCCTTCTCTCGCTGGGTACTGAGTGTACCAAATGGAGTTTGATTTCTCCGAGCGGGTGTTATAGGTGAAGTCTTTGCCGTACTGGTATCAATAGAGTGCGGCAATAGCTTCCAGTATGACAGTGTGTTCTGGGTTTATCCAGTAGAAATATGATTCATGGTAGGGGTCTAACTTCCCTTCGTCAAGGTCTTTGGTGGAGCTGAGGACTTGATCTATTGAGGTAGTCCTCAATGGTTGTGGTTCGAAAAGGGTATTGGGTTTGGGAGTATCAGTGTCTCTGCCAAACATTCGTCTCGGTAACGATGAGAAGTATCAATATACTGTTAGGTGGTAGCTTGGGCGTAAGATGTTCCGACAGCTAGGACGTGAATCGCTTTATATCAGAGACCTCACTAGGAAGACGCGAGTAATGTAGGCTAGACATAATAATATACTTCGGGGTAGATAGTCGAAGTAGTGGTAATGATAAGATAAAAACTTCTTATATTGATAAGATCTCTTCTCCGTGCTTGTTGTATCTAATAGCAGCGAAGATACTTCGATATTGATATTCTGCGTCTGAGCAATCGCGGTATACATGCTAACTCTTTATCAACTAAGTATCTTGCTCACAGTTCTGCGAACTTCACCTGAGGGCGAACACTCGTAGACCCTGACAACTCTCTACCACACCTTTCGCTCCCATGGCAACCTTATCGGTTTGCGCTTCCGTGATCCCTGACAGTGTGGAGACCACGTCAGGTGTCAGCTTATCCGTTTATCCGTTGACAACAATGATTACCAATTATCTTGCCCCCGTGCTCACCAAAGGTAGTCTAACTTGCCGGACAGAAGATGGCCAATCTTCTTTGATTGGTCCCTTCGAGAATTCGGCTTGCAACCGCATGTCATATTCTGGTGTTCCGGCATTACACGACTTATCCTCGGCATCATACCTATGGGTTTTTTCCCTCCGACTTCATCCTTTCCCAGCCTGTCCTTTGTCGATGCACCCGATCCACTTACTGCGCTGGGCATAGTTACGACCTTCATACTCTACATGTCTTCGTAGGTACGAGGTGAATAACCTTTGAGCAACACGTCCTGTAACCTTCGACCGACCATTCCGACTGCCGGTCTCCCCGTATCTGTACCCTTATGCGCCGTCGTCCGATTCACCTGCTTTCATATGCATAAGGTTCTCGAAGGTCTCCCCCCATACATCCTGTGCACAGGATCTGGTCGGACAGATGGCTGTGACGTATACGGTGTTATAACATGTGTTCCCTCAATAGTGGTCTTTGGTGTTGGGACGCCACTACCCAGGCGGCCAGTGATGACGCACCGTCCCAACGCAGGGGCTGGAGGGGGTGTTATTTTTTTCTTCCGAAATTCGTGCATGTCAAGGTAGGGTAACTTTGCCCTGTAAATTGTAACGGGTAGTCCGTGCACCTATCAATTGACTGCAAAAGGCGTATCTCAAGTTGTGGTTTCAGGGTGTGCCAAACATTTGCAATGGCATTAAGGTCAGGACTGTATCCAAGCTAGTCAAAGCAGACAATACCATTGCTGACTTGAAATTGACAGCTATAGGCTGCAATATAAATGCGTGACCAATCTTCCGCTAAAGAAATGCCCCCAGCTAATCCTCCAACCTCTGTCTACAAGGGAAGAAAGGTTGGGCTAAGAACCTGCTCCGAATATTGCTGAGAGTCTCTGCCACCACGATCGTTTGGCTAACGATACTATCCAGCCAGGTTCTGACGAATGGGTAGCAGCAGACCTTTCCACCACTAGCCGATTGCAGTCCAAAATTTAGCGGATACCTTTTCACCCTTAGCCCTAGCATCAATATAGCCATCTTGCATCTCTGTGCCTGGTTTCCCCTATACCCTATTCATCCTACCACCACTCCTAATTTCAATCTTCACTGGGGCTAAATAAATCCTCCGCTGCCGATCCTCTACTGTCCAACATCGCCTGTCCCTACACCAGTGGAGTCTTTTCCTTATTGGTTGGGAATCGAGAAGTGGGTTGCAATGTGCGATTCTCAAGTGAACGTTGAGTTTATTGAGTGATTTATTAATTGTGTGTGTATGAGAATTTAATCGAGAGTCTGCGGTTTTCTGAGCTAGAGTTGGGCCAGGGTTTCACTCCAGTATTCAATTAAGCCTTCCAAGCCCCCGAGGGCCTATTTTCTTCGGTTTCTAGGTGGCTACGGTTTTCTAGTTATTTGTGTAGCTTCCATTTCTGGATAACTTTTGTGATTTTTGACTTTGACAGCACTGTATGGTGTGCAATTCGGCAATGGGTATATCATTCACAATGGAGTTCAATTATCTCAATATGGTATACTTGTATGCATTCGTGTCACTTTCTGTTGATGGTTCTCAGGATTTGGGCTTTGGGTCCCGGGTGATGAGTTTTGATCAGGGTTGTCGTTGAAACCCAGCATGCCGAGTACCATTTTTCATCCCCCTTGTGTGGTCTTACTCTTTTTTGTTTCTTTTCAGTTGTAAGTACAGTCTCACGAGGTCACTTTCTGCTCTCCACTTGCCCTCCCATTCCCGGGAGAAAATTCGCACGTCCTAGCAAGAGGTCCAATTATTCGAGTTGCTCTGGTATTGCATTGTATTCACGGGGGGCATAATTACGTGGCTGATGGAGTACGTAGTATTGCAACTGCTGTACTCCCACAGTACAGTACTCAAGTCAACATACAAGTACAAGTAGAACTAAGGGGGGATCCTGGGACCCAACTTTTGTATGTGGTCTCAAATGAATACGGACAATTGGCCATACAAACTCTTTGCCCCTGCTTTCTGGTTCACTTTGTATTGCATTTTATTTTTTAAGCCTATTGCCATTTCGGGCACTATAAGCTACACTAAAGCATGACCCATTGAACCCGCCCGCTCCCTGACCCACCTACAGGGACACTCTCTCTCACCATGTATAACTATGGCAACAAACAACAAATCATGCTTTATACTAAATCAAAATCAAAAACACCAATCTGTCATCCCCCATAGCCAACCGCACTCTGAGCAGGTCACCATGTCAAATGCATAATCTGTATTATTATCAAATCTACAAGCATAAGGCCAACCTACTGTTCTGATCTCCCAGTGCTCACACACCAGATGGGCTCTTCCAACATTTGAATAAGTGGTAAAGCAAGCCCTATCTATATTGATTTGCTTAGACTGCTAAAATGATGCTCAGGTTACACCTCGTTCATCAAGGTTAATTGCATTGTCCACAGTGCCCTACACGCCACTTTTAATAGTCTCTGGCTAATCGCCGGGATTGGTTGAAAAACATACGAATTCTGGAGTTATCCACACCCCGCCTGATTGACATATTCTTCAGCCCAACTGCAGCCCCGCCACAGCAACCATACACTTCAGCCTCCTTTGATTGATGTCACCACAATTATTCCCCTCTTCCCTTCAACCTCCACTGCCTCATCCCCACTAACCCCAATCACTCTTCTCCTCTTATTCTTTGTGAGCCTGGCCTCTGCCATCTCAGCTTTCTCTGTCACCAATGCCACTCTTGACTCAGCGACCACCGGCTTTCCCACAGGTGCTACCCACACCTCCTCCTCCCCATCTGCATCTGTCCTGGCACTTATACTCCACAAGCGCTCAGCCACTACCTGTGGCTCAGGCTGATAACCTCTCATTGAGGACGCCACCTTAGGAACTGCCTCCTCTTCCTTTATCCTTTCTATGATGCCTCCTTCCTTAAGATATGATTCTGCTTCGACAAAATGGACTCATGGTGACAGAGTTTACAGACTTCCTTCTCCAACTCCATAAGTTTTTGTAAGGGGGCCAAGTTCACCAAACCTTCCTTTGTATCCTTGGTTGCCGAAAACATTTTGTATACCCTGAGTTTGCCATCTTCCCTCAGACCTGATAGGTCTGGTAGGATGAGGAACTAAAAATAATAGATTGAAGAGACACATTTATCTTCCAGTGATGAAATTAGAGTAAGAGTAGGATGCTCAGGATGCTCTTAAACTAAAGACTTGAAGCCATCGTGAGAGGGGGTCCAAGGAACCCTATTGGCCGAAAACGGAAATTTGACTGATCACATTGAGCAGCAATCTCAATTGCTGTGGTTGTAACTGACATGGTGTTGCATTCTGGTTCTTCATGCCGGGGACTTCTAGCCAGTCATCACCGTCAAAACTCTCACTACAGTAATACCGTAGTCTAGGTTAACCCCCGATTTCCCCTGCAGCCCAGCCCAGGGCATCCCTGAGAGGAAAATCACTGGTTAATAGTGCGCCCCTTATCTACTTCTATTGATTTTATCACTTTTTTTATATCTATATTGTTGTTATCATTTCATATTTTCTTGAGTCAAGACAGATGCTTTGCAACACTGGGTACCGACCCAGGGTCGCGCGATTATGACCCCCGTGGATATACTGAGTATTTCAATTACAAGGGAACTTGTGGGATGCCAGAGCCGAATTTTGTGAAGTGCATCAATTCTATCACGGTCCGTCTCACTTGTTCAATACTCTGCTAACTCTGCTGGTGTAGCATGCGGCGTTATATCAGGACCGTCTGGACGTCAAGCCTGCTAATTTTTTGCGTATTCTCATAAGCATTGTACAAGTACTATGAGAGAGGATGGACAAGGGGTGTACTTTCACTTCGAAATGGGCTTCGGAGGTAATCTTTGGTCCTAGTTAGGTATAGAGCCTAGTGCACTCGTATGCATTGTACGGAGGCACAACGCCTAAGTTTTGTATGTTCCACAAGTGAGGTTTGCTGTCCTGACCCCCTGTGTAACATACAAAACTTAGGAGCTGACCTCCGTAGGCCAGAGAGAGATGGGGGGATTCTTCCTGAACCAAGATAAGTTCCCGATTCCCCACAAAACTCCAATTCTGCGCCTCCCCTCTGATTTTATTGCTTTTCACTCTTACCGCTTGTCATGGGAGGGATAACCCTGCCGGAGTTTTTCGGCTGTTGATGGTATTGTTATCCCAACAACCACGCGGGCATGGTTGTGCATCAGGTAAGCAGATTTTTCGTTACGCTCAGGGCCCTAATTTACAAGCACAGTGCAGATGGTTCATTTGTGAAGCAGACCATCGGTCGATCGAATAACCCCCCCCGCAAAATGGCAAGGCCCTGATCACAATTATTTTATAACTATAAGTGCTTCACACAAAGGGCAAATGGAGACACACTCTAGTTGGGACTGGTAATGTTCTGGGGTGGAAGCCTTGCCTTTCCCGATACCTCATGTGATCATTCACCTTCTGGCTTTACCGTATTAACTCGAAAAATTGAGTATCTCCGGGCAGGATTCTAATCTCCGCACCAAGACTGCCCACCCCTAATCAAGCCTAGTAGTGGATACAAAAGGAATAGCAAGATTGTGTCAACCAATGTGAGGCTTTTGTTCACTACTAGGACTAATTAGGGGCCCTTCGTCATGGCACGGAGATTAGAACCCTGCCCGGAGATACTCAATTTTTCGAGTTGATACGGTAGTTCCTGGTTGCCGTGTACACTCCCGTTTGAAAAGTTCTCGTAACCACACTAGTACATTCATGTAGTTGTGGCTGGCAATAGTATGTTGGCCCCAGCCAAGCATCAGCCACAAATACATAAATGTACCAGTGTGGTTACGAGGACTTTTCAAACGTGAGTGTAGAGTGGGCTCTAAGTAGATAGTAAACATTTCCTAGCCAACCAATTAACCATTACCAGATATAGGAGAAGGATACCGGGTAACAAATCATTTTATTTCACTCCAATATTTGAGAAGAAAAAAATAAAGACGATGAGAAGAAGAATAAGATATAAAATAAAATAAATAAATAAAAAGTGCTTTTCAAGGCAGTTGTGTGAAGGTTCGTACGATCACTAGATTGATAATGCCCGAAAGGTATCATATACCTCATTGAACCAGACGAAATAGAGTATCCCACCTTTCCTCTCTAAAGATAATAGTAGCTCGCCCTCACGTCCTGATATACAGTCCCATCGATTTCGAACTGAAAGACCAGAGCGGCCGAGTCAATAGTAATCAGAAGATTGAAGCAGAGCCTAAAATAGCGGCGGCCATTGATTCCGATCTGCAGCTGGTACTTCTCTTTTGGGATAATGCTGCGATCCACTTTGAGAGTGCAAAGAGGGTATATATCTACAAGGAGGGTGAGCATGGTTGAAAGCTTCGATGAGATATCATTGGGAAAGCTTGCCTGATGATGTGCGAGTGCTGGAGGGGTCTGAGGAATCACTTGCTAAAAGTGGTATCTCAATCTTCTCCCAGTCTCCATCGCGTGATTCAAAGTCCATGCAATACGATGCGCTAATGGGGCTATCCGTCTGAGTATCCTCGCCCTAAACTCTGTTACTACAAAATAACCGAACAGGCTTGTGGCTTAGGTTTTTACCTTCTTAATGGACCATCTCATTCGGTTGCTGCACATACGCATACCCTCAAACTCGTCAATATAAGAATCTTTTGCGGGGTGGAGCCCCTCTATAAATAGTGTGTTATAGGAATTGCCATAGTTTCTGGCAACTTTACGAACACGGACCATATCTCCCTCGAGCCCGCGCATCACCGCACCTCGAACGACAGCCGTCCAACTATTTTATATCAGCCTTCAAAGGTGTGGGGAAGGAATAAATTTCTCAAATTAACTGACGCATTAGGTGGCTGCAGAATTACTATTTGCTTATTATCCCTTGTCCTGATTTCAGCCTGGAGCCGGCTGCGCAGATATTCTGATTCACCAAATCCACCAACAAGAACCAAGGCTTTGACTTGGCGCATCTGGCAAGAAGAATTGCTCAAGCAGCGTCTACCAAGAGGTGGGAACTCTTCTTCTGGTAGTAAGGAGATTTCCTGTCAGTGAAGTATTAGCTCACACTAGTCCAGGGCAAGCTCCCAGCATAATGTCTGACCTTTAATTTCTCGACCTCTTTGACTTGTTGTTGTACCAAGTGAACTACCTTGTCCACTACGGGATCGAATATCTCCTTCATCTCCTCCCTACATATGACAAACATCCCATCCTCTATACCTGCGGTACTATCATCTGGAACTCCAGGGATGGGGCATGTGAATAGCTCCTCCTCTTCAGAATCCGTAAAGTTTCGTTTCAAGGAATCATTGAACTCCTTTATCATGTACGATCTTCCTTCCAGGCTCATCTTATCAAATCTTGAATCTCAAGTCAGTTATACGATCTGAGGGAAGAAAGTTTAGGCACTGACCTGTCTCCGATACGATATCTGACCAATTTTTCAAATCGTTCATTCAGAACTGTGGATCCGCACATTGCTCCAGTACCCTCAACACATTCTTTCACCTCTAACTTGGGCGACTTTCTTGTAACAGTATAAGATATGAGGTCCTACTCTCTATGAGTCATCCTGATATAATAATCCTGGAGTCTTAGTCGTAATGAATTGCCTCAGAAACTCACCACGGTCCCGCCGCCGCAATCCGCGACAACGAAAGTATCCCCAACCTAATAAACTTTGAAATTGGTCCTAAAAAAAGCCGGTCATATCTGGACCCAGGGATTACCTTCAGATTATTCGGCTCAATTTCTTTCAAGCAACAGACTGCCGCTGCTTCGGGCTCTGATATTAGACGAATGGATTTCATTCTTCTAAACCTTGCCTTTTCCGCCGCTTGGATAGTGAGATTCTTCGCTGAATCACTCCACACCTATAAGATAGTAAGCTAGATGGATATGAGTTGTAAATGACATTGGATAGGTTACCGCAGGAACTGTGAGAATGATGTCAAGGGGGGAGACTTCGACCACTTCTTTTCCAAGGGTTTTCTCCAGATGATCGATGGTGTGTTTGTACAGCTCAGATAAATAATCGGCCACGACATCGACTGGCTGCCGCCCACGGGGTATCAACTGCTTTGTCTTCGATAAGGGTGAATTGGTGACAGTGGCAAGAGAATATTTGGTAGGATCCAGAAGAAGCTTGAACCAAGCGAGCCTCGGCTCTTTATGCGGAATTCCAAACCCCCATTTCACGCCTGACAGTGTGTACGCTATCTCGCTAGGCACTTTTGCAGATGTCCTGTTTCTCTGTAAACATGTAAGAGCTTAAACCCAAAGTAGGATTATACATTCAGACCGACCTTTGCCACCCATCTATCGATGATATTGATCTCCTCAGGGGTAGAGGTATGAGTCTGAGGTATAAATTATATTTATTAGATAAGTTCACCTATGTCAAAGGGCTGGCGTAGATTACCCAAGCTATACCAGAGTATGTCGTTCCAAAGTCTATGCCGATCTTAATTGAGTGTAAATTTGATATTTGACTCATCCTATTGTTAAGATAGTTTCCTCCTAGCTTCCGAGAAAGTCTAAAGGGCCAACGTTCAACCTTTGGAGTTTTTCTTACTAGTCGACTCTGTTTTGGTGGAGAAGAGTACAATCGCGGGGTGAGGGTTTGTGTGGTGGATCAGGTGGAAGCGAAGACAGTCCAGAGGTTTACCTCAGACAAATGTCATATTAGGGCTTGGCTAATGAAAGCTGAGCAAGCAGGGCTCATGCGAGAGTAACAATGCTATATCACATTATCAAAACAGTTTAGTCCCCTCGAGCTCAGCACCTATCATTTTTATTCTACCAGAGAGGGGTGTTACTCAAGAAAGGCTAAAAGCAGCGAATTTTGTATCACCGGTAAGCCAACAAGTGGACATAATGGCTACCTAATTCACAATATCACCCCACCCTCGCCTGACACCCACTGTTAGCAAAATCGACACTGGTTAGGTGCTGCCTCTGCACTCGAGTAGGTCCACCCGAGTTTCGCGAATGGATCCTACTCGTAGACCAGGACGCCTTATCCCGGAAAGTATGCGGACGAGAAAAGGACACCAGACCACCGTAATTTCCAGGTTGAGAATTATTGGGCAAACTTGGCGCCAAGAGACCACAGCCAGTGACGGGAGCTCTCACTTCTGCCCTTTAGTTGGCTAGTGTGTCGCGCAAGCGGTATCTGTCTCCTGTCGCTCGCTGCGTGACCTTCAACTAAACAGTATGATAAATCGGTAGGGAATTGACTCGATGATAACCCCCTTAATTCACGAATGTATATAATTCAATCAAATTTATTATAACTAAAAGGACCATGCCAATCCAGGCTTGAAGGATACAAGGGTCCAGGATTTAGTGATGGTAGACTTGGCCGGTAACTCCGACTCTGTGTAGTACGCATGCGAAGCACACCTTGAGAATTATGGCTTCTCTTTGAGCAATAAAGTTCAATAACAGAAAACTGGAATAAGTGATGATAACTTCACATGTTAATCAAATCAAAAGCTTGTGAAATTCTATTGAGGTCTGGTAAGTAACTCCGAGAACCTGATCCATTTTATGTGTTACTGGCACCATTGACAAAGTGAAAACATCCCCAAAGAACTCCTACAATTCAAACCAGCTTCATTACCTATCTACATAGAATCCAGCAGTTGGTTATTTATTTTTCTATCTATTGGCTATAGGTCATGTGCCTGGAATGATCTACAAAGTATCTTCAAAGTACACAATTGAAGTGTTAGGTGATAGCTTTAGCGTGAGGAATTCCGAAAGCTAGGACCTGAATCGTGTTATATCGGAAAACTCGTTAAGAAGACACAAGTAATATAGGCTTAGATATAATGAGCTACTTCGGTATAGATCGTCGAAGTGTTAGTAACGATAAAGTAGAAAAACTTATTATATTGAAAAGATCTCTTCTCTGTGCTTGTTGATCTCTATCTACCTCAGGCTCTTGCCCGGCGCTTATGCCAGCTCCCGGGAATCTATTGATCATACTAGTGAAGTACCTTTCTGACTTCTCCTAGGCGTCGTGAATGTGCGACCACCATTTGACCCTGAATTCTCACACAGCACTTTGGCTCTAATCGTCTATCAGATAATTGCGTCCAATTACGGATTCTCGATTTTTGTGCAATATGAACTTAGTCTGTATATGCAGCCTGGCTTGCTATCATACCAGTCGTTTCTTCTGGTCATGTTGGGATCAACATTTCTCAGGACTGGTAATCATATGCTTATGGCTTACATTCTGAACTGCATATGCCGGTCGGCTTAACTTTGGAGCGCCATGACTTCCAATCCAAAGGTTCAAGCTACGCTGTTCAACTTCTTACTGATAGAGAAAAGTTTCGTCTATGGTAATCGGCGAGAACCCCTCAGTCACATTGTTCCTGCACTTGTGTAGAGACTAATAACGATCTGTTATGTAGTTGTAATAACTACGACGGAGGTGTGGGTCGAACATGTAACCTTTGGTAAAATGATCCAAGACTTTTTCCGATCGGCCACGATGTACGGTGTTATCAGATGATAGTGGTCTTTGGTGGTGGGAGGCATCTACCCTGGCAGCCAGTGATGACGCGCCGTCCGAACGCCGGGGTTGGAGGGGGGTGTTATCATTATTCTTTGAAGTTCGTGCACGTCAAGGTAGGGTAACTCTGTCCCAGAAGTCCTTACGGGGAGTTTGTATGCCTAACATGAAAGGTATATTGCAAGTGCTTCTGCACAATTGGCACATTTCTTCTCTTTATGTGTTGTTTCGGTTGCAGTGTACCAGAATTTCGTCTAAAATCAACCCTAATGTTAGGCGCACGAACTCCCCGTGAGGATTTCTGGAACAAAGGTTACCCCACCTTGATGCGCACAAACTTCAAAGAAAAAAGATAACACCCCACTCCAGCCCCGGCATCGGGACGGCATGTCATCACTCGTCACCTGGGTAGTTGCGTCCCAACACTAAAGACCACTATCATTGGAACACATTTTAGAACACAGTATAAGTCGCGGCCGTCTTTCTGACCAGATCCTGTGCACAGGATATGTGAGAGGAGACCTCCGGGCACCTGATGCAGGTGGGAGCAGGTGAATCGGATCATGGTGCATAAGGTTACAGACTGTTGAAGGGCAACAGTCGGACGAGTGGGTCGAAGGTGATGGGACGCTTTGCATACAAGTTTGGCCCCTCTTACCTACAAAGACGGGTAGAGTATGAAGGAAGGTCACTATACCCAGTAAGTGGATCGGGTGAATCCACAAAGGACAGGTTGGCAAAAGATGGAGTCCTAGGGAAAAGACCCATAGGTGCGATCCCGAGGAGAAGTCATGGAATACCAGAAGACAAGAATACGACCTGCTGTCACATAACAAATTCTCTACAGAGCCAACCAAGGAATCATGGCCGTCTTCTGGCTAGTGAGGTAGACCTCCGAGAATCACGTGGGCAAGATAATTCAAAATCCTTGCTTTCAATAGATAAACGGATGAGCTGACACCGGACGTGGTCTCCACACCAGCAGGAATAACCGGAACCCAGACCAATAAGTTGACCATGGGAGCAAGAAGGTGTGGTAGAGAGTTTTCAGAGTCTACAAGCGTTTGCACTCGCGAAGTGTTAGTAGAAAGTTTAGCGAGATACTTAGTTTGTATAGAGAGAGCATGTATACCGCCATTGTTCAGACAGAGAATATAAATATCGAAGCACCTTCGCTGCTATTAGACACAACAAGCACCAAGAAGAGATCTTATTAATATAATAAGTTTTTACTCGATCGCTACCAATACTTTGATGATCTACATCAAAGTTCCTCTATTGTATCGAGCCTATATTTCTCGTGTCTTCTTAACGAGTTCTCCAATACAAGACCATCCAGGTCCTAGCCGTCAGAACACCTCATACTGAAGCTACTATCTATCACCCAACCACCTCTGGTCTGTACCATGACTTGATCCTGGACCCCTGTAGGTAGGAGAGAAGTGCTGGAACCAATTAGGATAGAGAAAGGAAACAGTGACTATGGTTTCGATACTTTCCTGTAGTATAATAATATAAAACAAGCTCTCGAGAAAAGCACAAGCATGTCCTCAAAAGTGCCAAGATATGTGCATTGTCCCAAGTAAATTAATACCATTTGAGTAATATTAACTGCTAAATTCACACAGGGATATCATAATACTCCATCTGGATTCTGAAATAGTTTTTCCAACTTTCTGAGATATTCCAAATACAATATATGAGCAAAAAAACTGTTTACTCAAGAATCAACGGGCCTGTGTAAGCCCTATGTATTATATACCTCCTGAACATCTCACACTGTCACCTGGTGAGATATCATTTGAGATGAGATTAGTTTCTTTGGTGTTTTTTCTTTTATTAAATAGATGTCACAAGGGAATTCCTTTTTAAGGCTTGTGACAAATTGTATTGTTACCTTGATTATGAGGATATGCGACTCATACAGTGTTATGAGTCGGGCTTGGCACACACTATAGTTGGATTTCCTTAATATAAAATAGTGCTCTGCCCCCTATTTCCTTTATCCAACACATTCGCTCCACCTCCATCAATTGAAATCTCAACACCATGAGAAATCATTGTGGGAGTGTCCTTCCCCTCAGGTCTCCCTTGATGGCTTCTGCTTAGGAGTATCACACACCCGCCTCTCCCTTGTTCCACTTTCTGAGGTCTCTGGCCTAGCCTCCTAGGGGATTATTGTTTCCTTCCCAGATTCAGTTCTGTATTCGTTTAAGCACGCTTGCGTTGATGTTCCTACTCATTACCTCGCACTTCGCTATGAGACTTGCTTGGTCATTTGCTTGGTGGGCAACCCTCCTTTGATGGTCAATACATGGTTACTAGCTTCGGGGTATCGGTGAAGTAGTTGGCCTGGTGGCCCTGCGCTCTGGTATTGGAATTGCCTCTGGGTTTGGTGTTCAGTAAGGTGGGCATTGAAAAATTGTGACCGGGTCTCTATCCTCGCTGTTTGTACACCCTAGGTTTGGGCGAGCCTTGCCTCTCCTGCTTCTTATGTCTATATCCACTTGCACCCTACTGCTACACCCTCCTCAGCTGGCACCTTATCTGCCCCTTAGCTGGCACCATTACTGCTCCTCTCTTAGCTTGCATATCCACTGCTGAGTTGCTCTCATCACTCGGTGGCTTCCCTCTCCAGGTCCTCATGCCACTGCGATTTGTTCAATAGTTGCAACACTCGCATTAGATTGTCCTGGGTCATGGTATTGCCCTGCCTCCCTGATCTTTGCTAAAGTCTGATGTGTCGCCCCCTCCTCAGGCTTCCCACTCGTGCAATCGCCTTGCCCCTTAGCCGTTAGGTTCAGTGTATTCACTGAGGCAACTGGCAACAGTAGTTCGCAGCTTGTTTTTGGAGCACCGTGGTGCACAAACATACCTTCCTTTTGTTCAGAGGAGTCTGCTGAAGAGTTTCTTTACTGCTCTATATCTTTATGTTGGCTTTCTTCGTGTTTGGCTGTCGTAGACTTCCCTTCCCATTAGTTTAGGCTAGTGGCTAGTGGGCTGTTGGGCCCATACCATATGGTCTTAGTGTTATGGCGACTCTTTCCTATTTGATTATTTTCCTACAAGGGCGGAGTATTTCTTTGTCCCATGACAAGGTGAAGCTGGCCCTTGGATTGTTTTGTGGTTTTGTTTTCGCCATAGCTAGCCCTCTATACGGTTTCTTGTACCTTAACAAAGAATACATTATTAAACAAAAAAGCCCCCTATTTCCTTCATCTAACATATCTTCTCCACCTCCAGCAATTGAAATCTCAATACTAGGAGAAAGGATCAAGAGAGTGTCGCCTGCCTCTTATCCCCATTGATGGCTCTTTTGGCACTGGGTTCCATGGACCCATCTCTCCTGCTCCTCTCTTCTGCAGTCTCTGACCTCTCCTTCCACAAGGGTCCTGATTCTGTCCTCATTTATGCAAGCAGTATTGATGTTTCTGCCCTTTACCCTATCCTTTGCAACCTATCTCGCAGAGCGATTTGCACGGTCAACAAGCCTCCTGTCATTGTTCCATAGTCAATTGCATTGGGCTATTGGTAATGTAGTTGCCCTGATGGCCCTCCTCTCTAGTATATCACTCTCTCCTGGGTTGGTCGTTCAGTAAGGTCAAGATTGCAAAAGTCGTGAAAATCTGTCGGCCGTTTGTATTACCTCTTCTTGGTCTCTGGCGAGGTTTACTCCTCCCACTTCGCATGTTGGCATCCGCATCCACCATACTGCTACTCCATCTCTAGCAGGCACCCTTCTGCACCCCCTCAGCTGGCACCTTATCTGCCCTCATCCTTAGCTACCACCATCACTGCTGAGTGGCTCTCCTCTTTAGGTTCCCATGGCCTACTGTCTCCTGCTCTCGTGACTTACTCTATGGTCGCAACTCCACCCTTGGTGCTGGTAGTGCATTGTATTGCACACCTTCCTTGACCATCCCAATCCCCGATGCGTAACCGTCTTTTGGCCGGTTCCCTCCAATAAGCCCTCATCTTTCTACCTGGTGCTGCCTCAGACAACCAGTAGTTGATTCCTCTTTTTGGTGCAGCAGGGTGCCCAATCTCGTACATTTCTTTAGTCTTGAAGAGCCTTGCAAACGGTTTGGGTCTCTCTCCTATGCATCTCAAGGCATTCTTTCCTTAAGTCTCTGGTGGAGTTTCTTGTTTTGTCTTGCTTTTGTCTTGAGGCATGAAGCTCAAGGATTTTCTAATGAATTATGGGTGTTTGATTTTTCCTATAAGGAGGTGAAGTGGGTGGTTGGATTGTTTACGGGTTTTGTTTTTATTATATCTGAGGACTTCATACAGCTCCCTGTGCCATAATCAAGGAAGATATGAAACAAAAAGAGTAAAGAAAACGAATAAAAGATGATAGAGAAAGAAAAAATGCCCTTTATTTCCTTGCATCCACAACGTGCACTCAATCTCCTGCAATTGAAATCCCAATACCATGAGATATTCGGATGAGAGTCTCTCCCGCCTCTGGCCCCTTTGGTGGTTCTTTTGCCTAGGAGTTCGATGCTGCCTCCTCTCCCTTCCTCCTCTTTCGGGTGTCACTGGCCTTGCTTCCCATGGGGTCCTTCATTTTGTATTCGCTTAAACATCCCTGCTTCGATGCTCCCTCCCCTGACCCTCCACTTCGCAACACATGTCACTTTGTGATTTGGACAGTCAGCAACCCTGCCTCTATCCTCAATAAACAGTGATATGTCACGGGCTATCATGGAAGTAGTTGCCATGATGGCCCTGCTCTCGGCGGTTTCACTCTTGCCTGAGCTGTGCTGTTGGTATGGTCAGCATCCAAAAGTTCATGACCCGTTTTTAGTTCTGCATGTTCGTACATCTTGGCTTCTGGAAAGCCTTGCCTCTCCCACTCTCCATCTTTGGATCTGCTTGTACTGTACTGCCTAACCCTTCCTAGCAAGCACCTTTCTGATCCTTTGAGCTAGGGCCTTATCTGCCCCATTCCTAGAATCCATCTTCACTCCTCAGTTGCTCTCCTCAGTAGGTGGCTTCCATCTCCCGCATTCATGCGCTCCCCACAACCTACTTTATAATTGCAACTTCCCTTATGTTCTGGTGCTTCATGGTATAGCACTGCCTCCTTAGACAATCCTAATGCCAAACGTGTAGCACTCTCTCAATGGGCCTCTCCTGTACTCCGCTCTCACCTGGCGGATACCTGGTGTTGGGCTCAGACAATCGAGAGGTTATTCCTCTTTATATGGCACCGCAGGGACCATTACCAAACATTTCCTTGGTTACTGGGGGGCCTGCAAGCGGGTTTCTTTGCTTCTGAAGATCTTTCGGATTACTTTCTCCATGCCTGATTGTCTGATCCTTTTCTCTCCATTAGCCTAAGTTGGTACCTGGTGTGCGGTTGGGGCCATACCATAGGGTCGTAAGAGTAGGGTGAGTCTTTCATAGTTTGATTGTTGTTCTACATGTGGGTGGATTTGTTAGTCCTATGAGAAGGTGAAGTGTTGGACTTTTTATAGGTTCTGTTTTTGCCATATCTAGCGATCCAGGCAGTTTCTTGTACCTTAGGCTATGAATACAGATATAAAAAAAAGTAAAATAAAAATAAAATAATAGAAAAAAGCCTCCAAGTTCCTTGCATCTGAGATATCTGCTCCGCATCCAGCAATTGAAATCTCAACACTCCGAGAAATGATTGTGACAGTGTCTCCTACCTCTTGACCCCTCTAATGCCACATTTGCTTAAGGCTTCAATGCCCTACCTCTCCCTTCTTCCTCTTTCTGTGGCTTCTGGCCTCCCCCCCCACGCAGTTCCTGATTCTGACTTCTTTTAAGCACTCTTGCGTTGATACCTCCCCCACTTACCCTGCACTTCGCGACGGTGCTTTCTTAGTAATTTGCAGGGTTGGCAACCCTCTTTCTATTGTAAATACATGGTCGCAAGTTACAGGCCATCTGTGAAGTTGTTGCCCTGGTGGCCCTGCTCTTTTATATTGCACTCTCTTCAGAGCTGCTTGATGCCTACCGTAGGCATTTGAAAAATTGCAACCCATTCTCCTTCCTCCATGTTCGTACTTCTTCTATTCTGGTAGGCCTTCCTACTCCAGCTTCCCAGGTTTGGGTCCACTTGTACTGTACAGCCAGAATCTGGCTGGCACCCTAACTGCCTCTGAGGTCGCACCTTATTGCCCCTTCCTTCCTTAGCTGGCACCTTTAGTGCCCTGTCTGTTACCTGGCATCTCCACTTCTAGGTGGATCCCCTCTCTTGGATATATCAGCTCCGGCAATTTACTCTAAGGTAACAGCCTCTCTTAGGTTGTGGTTTGTCATGGTATAGCACTGTCTCCTTAGTTCTTCCCAATTGCCAACAGGTCGCCATTTGGGGCTCATGCCATTTCAACATCTGCCTCTAGTCAGCTCTGATACGTTACATGGTTTTATAGTTAAGGCATTTCGCAATAGTAGTTATAACATACATTGCTTTGCGTTTTCCTTTGGTGCAGGGGGGCCTGTGGAAGGGTTTCCTTATGCAAACATGTCAATGTTTCTTTTGTTCAGGGTTTTGCTTCTTGTTTGCTTGGGAGGAGTATATTGGTCCATCTCATGTTCATCTAATGGGCTCTGGGAGGATGTTAGGGGCACGGACTCCCCATAAGGATTTCTGGGACAGAGTTACCCTACCTTGACACGAACGAACTTCGAACAATAAAGATACCACCCTCCTCCAGCCCCGGCGTTGGAACGGCCTGTCATCACTAGCCCCCTAGCTAGTTGCGTCCCAACACTAAAGACCACTATCCTTGGAACACATCCTATAACACCATATACGTCACGGCCCTCAGTCCGACCGGATACTATTTGCAGGATATATGAGGGGTTCCCTCCAGGCATCATATGCAAGGGGGGGGGGTGAATCAGACCACGGCGCATAAGGTTACAGACACTGGAAGACAGACAGTTGGATGAGTGGGTCGCAGGTGACGGGACGTTTTGCAAACAAGTTAGAACCCTCTTACCTACAAAGACACGTAGGGTATAAAGGAGGTAACTATTCCCAGTGACTGGATTGGGTTAATCCAGAAAGGACAGGTTGGCAAAAGCAGGAGTCCAAGGCAAAAAAACCATAGGTGTGATTCCGGGGACAAGTCATGTAATCCCTGAAGACAAGAATACAAGATCTGGTCGCAAGACCAATTCTCTACGGAGCCAACCAAAGAAGAATGGCCATATTCTGTCTGGCAAGTTAGACTACCTTTGTAAAGCACGGGGCCAGGATAATTTATAATTACTGCTCTCAACGGATAAACAGATGAGCTGACACCTGACCTCGTCTCCCACCATCAGGAATAACTGGACCCCAGGGCTCTAAGTTGACCATCAGAGCAAGAAGGTATGGCAGGGAGTTTTTAGGGTCTCCAAGTGTTCGCACTGGGAAAGGGTTCACAGAATAATTACCGAGATACTTAGTCAGTATAGATATAGCATGTATACCGCAATTGCTCAGACGCGGAATATAAATATCGAAGGATTTTCACTGCTATTAGATACAACAAGCACGGAGAAGAGATCTTATCAGTATAATAAGTTTCTACTTGATCGTTACCAATACTTTCACAATCTATACCAAAGTGCACAATTGTATCTAGCCTACATCACTTGTATCTTCTTAACGAGTTCTCTGATACACAACGATCCAGGTCCTAGCTGTCAGAATACCTCAGGCCAAAGCGACCACCTAACAGGGGAGGAGATCTCAGTTATTGGGGTTGGATATGCTGTTAGGCCAATAGCACAGGGCCTGGAGGTTCAGATTGGTCCAATAAAGAGGCGAAGCTAGTGGTTGTTGTTTTATAGTTTTGTTTATGCTATGGCTAGCTGTCTATGTGAGTTCTTGTACTTTAACAGCAAAGTCATGATATAGAAAAACAGTAAAGAAAAAGCTCCCTATTTCCTTGATCCTTTAGATGACCTGGTGCTTCATCACGACTCCTGTACTTCAGAATATTAGCTCTTCTATTCTGATAATCAAGACCTACGCCGACCCATGCTATGAACCCAAGCACCATGAAACTGATCTTGTATTACGCAATCAGCCTTGACCGACCAACCTGAGATCGTCATCTCCAAACCTTCACCTTAAGCGACCTTTATCCCTTAGTAGTATTCTGTTCATTGTCTACCTGAGACTAACGTCTAGTGCCAAGACCCTGTTCCAACATCAACCCTATGTGTTCTATAGGCACTGAACATACTGAATGTCACGGGGTCCTAGGGTTGAACCTCCTGCACCAGGTGCCTCCAACTGCACTTGTTTAGGTTGTTACCACCCAGCTCAATGGTAACAGTCTCACCCTACCCAAATAGCCACCACTGTAGTCTTCTCACTCAGGTGTCACAGGAATCTACCTGTCCGATTCTCAGCACGTGACAACCTAGATTCAAGCTCCCACATCGGCTAAAGCTCAGTAAACAATTCCCAAGAACGAGCTGCCCGCCACAACTTCTATACCCATCTGGACTCTTCAGATCCCACAATGCAGACTTCTACCTTTGGCTGCTTCTACGCTCACAATTTCTCGTATAACATGCATAGAATTTTGAATATTCAATGAAAGGGAGTCTGCTATAGCCTTGTAGCCCTGTAGAATCCAGGCACCCCGATGGGCAATGCTATCACCACCTTTGGCTTCAACCCAGTCAACTGTTTGTCATATACAATTCTGTAGCCTAATTCATACTCTATTTCACATATCTGCCCTACTCTCAAAGCCTGGTTGATCTCACAATCCTATTCGTTTCAAGTTATATTGCTACAGGTAACAACCTTTCTTACCAATAACTTAGGCTCATAGTATCTCATCAGATAGTACGGAACTGTCTTGTCCTCTTGTAGTTTCACTATCTCATCAGATATTACCGAACTGTGTTGTCGTCGTATAGAACTAGCAGAGCAATTCTATATTATCGATGCCCCTCTTTGGACTGTCACAACAGTCACTGGCATAATGTTTATGTTGCTAGAGTATATTCTTAGAATTCAATAGTGTAAAGGTAAAGATATCAAGAATTGTATTATAACTACTTAGTATAGTAAAGTACTTAGATAGTTGCGTGAAAATCCTATCTCTCAGGCCCTTTCTTTTTCGTTCATTTTGTTTTATATTATGTATTGTTTATTAGGTACAAGAACTCCCATGCAATGCTAGCTATGGTGTAAACAAAACCTTAATCTCATCAAATAATGAACAACCAAAAGTTATAAAACTATCATCAAATCGTGTCGTGTACTCAAGATATCGCTTTCCCACAGCTAACACAATATATATGACACCATAGGAAATCAAAACAATTGGCTATATGTATAGAAATTCCACAGAGTCGGTAACAGGAGAAAACCTAAACAGGTTGAGGAAAAGATGAACAAAACAAACCCATTCATGGTGATAAGGGAGAGGAAGGAAGAACCATAGCTACTGGGCAGGAGGGCAGAGGGGCAGGGATGGGAGCATATCTTGAGGGTAGTTGGTACCTATAGGGCGGATACACGCAGTGAGAGAGAAGAGGAGGTTCCAGTCTGACCAGAGTGATGAGTCAGAACCCACATCAGAGAGGCCTTGGAGGAGGAGTTCCCTATGGTGAGCCATAGAGGGGCAGTGAAGGACAGCTTGGCGGAATGTTTCACCTACATGACCACTACAGGGGCAGTACTTGGGATCATCAAGTCTAGACTAGGAGAGGTAAGCTGCGAGGTAAGTCTTCTGAGCCCTGATCTGGTGTAATCAGGCAGCCATGAATTTCCTCAAGCCAATGAAGGGCTGAGGGGTCAGTGACAAAGGGACGTTGTAATAATCGGTAGGTACAACGAGTGTATTCCACATAGCCAGGCGCAGCTGTTGTGTACTCGGGTACAAGGGTAAGTCGGGCGCGGTCCCACGAAAAGTCTGGGTTTATTTCCTATTCTGGGGGTGCACCCAACTTTTGCTGCCATACAAAAAAAAGCCACAAAACCCCGTTTGTATGGTGGAAAACCGTTGTTACTGTATATGGGGTGCGCCCGACTTTTGCCTACCCCCTAGTACAGCCGCTAAGGGCTCTGTAGACGGCTGTCATGGTATCATGCAGGGAGAGTAAGGGTGCTACAGGTAGGAGATTAGGGGTGGCAAGGGGAGCAAATATAAGGGAGCAGAATATTGGTTGAGTCAGGTTGGCTAGTTCGTCAACTGGCAGGTGTAATCATACTTTTGAGGGGGTCGGTTGTAGGTCATCAAAGCGGCATAACTTTGGGCAGAAGGCCAGTACACAGATTCCTGTGGGACTCTGGGGCCGTGTAGATCAGGAGTGAGAGGAAGGTAAAGCAGAGGCAAGGGGGTGCAGGGTTGATCATGAGCAATGCGCATACTAGCCTCAGGGCTGCCATAAAACCTTTGTGGGGGACAATCACCTGGAGGGAGGGTAGGGAGGCTTCACTCTAAAGGATCAGGATAAGGGTACCTCGAAAACCGTTTGAGACATATCGTTTGACTTAGTGCCAGTAGATGTCCATCTTGTAGTACAGGCCCATGCTAGGGGCCATGAGGTCTGCCTCATACATTAGGGTAGGGAGGAGAAGCGAGACAGCAATTCTGTGTGACAGGCCTGGGCTACTGGAGATAGACGTTTAACCATTGCACAGGCTCCCTGGGCTAAGGCTAGCCTTTTCTAGAAGGCTGCATCCATGCAGAGGTTATTTGTAAGCCAGTAGTCAGGCAATCTGACAATTTGAAGTAGGGGAAAGATCGGGCCATCTAGGAATATGGGAGGTATTGCAGAGAACCCTGGGGGGTCTCATTAAAGTAGCGTTCTACAGTGGATGAGTCCAGTTTGGGAATGTAGAAGCCCACCTCACGAGCACTGGCATGGGGCCTTATTGACCCAAAGGCACTTTGTAGGACCCTGAGGTTGGTCCCGTATGAGAGTGAGGATGTTGAGAGAGCGACGTTGTCAATATAAGAGAACCTTATCTCCTTAGAGGGGTCAATATGAAGTGATGTCATGTGGTTGACAAACAGGAGTGGGGATATGGGGGAACCCTATGGTGGGCCCAGGGGTACTAGGTAGAAAGACTCAGGAGAGTATGTGAGGAGGAGGCAGCAGGTCCTCTGTGCCAGAAAGGATTTAACCCATGAGCCCATGTAGTGTGTGACCCCTGCATTCATCAGGGAGGAGCAGAGAGAGGTTGGATTGATGTTGTCGAAATCCACTTTGATGTGAAGGGAGAGGGAGGTGACCTTGTGCCCACAGTGTTGGAGAGCTCTGACAATATCAACTAGGGAAAGTACTACATCGAATTAGGAAAGAGGAGGGAGGGCTGTGGGTGCGCTGGAGGAGATTCCGGGATCTTGCTGCAAGGGAGAGGGAGGAGGCTACAACACTCTCAAGAATTTTGGATATGGCTTGCAGTAGGACTATGACACTAAAAGCTGCAGGGGAGTTGTAGGATAGCTTGCGACATTGTTTGTCAAGGACGACACCATTGGTCTTCTGCATCAAGGTGGGGTACTAGCCGGATGGTAATAGGGCGGCCAGTAGGTTGGTTAATGGTTACAGGTATGTTGGGTGAACTTTAATCCACGGCGAACATGGTATCCTATAGTGGCCAGGCGCTAAGGAGGAAGTGCATCTACTAGGAGTAGGTGAGATTTCGCTGGCAAGGAGGGTGTCGCAGTCATCATATGGTAACAGTATAGTAGGGACTCTCAGGAGCAGTTTAGGAGGAAAAACATGGGCTAGGAGAGCATCGTTGACCTCTTCTGGAGAGATAGCTTCAGGGAGGTTACAGAATTTAGGGACAGTCCTCGCGACTCTGAACCTTTTTGCCCCTCGGATTGTTTGAAGGGTTGCATCACCAAGGAAGGATTTTCAGTGCTGGGCCTTGGCGGCCTTTATGCACTTGGAGTAGCCTTGCCTGGAGAGCCTCGTGTTGGTCTTGTCAAGTGAGTCATTACTTGTAATGTCCTGACGTTTGTGGACACAACTGCTATTGCATACCGCCAAAATTCAGCTTTTTTGCCCTGATCTTGGCATCATCCAATAGCAGTTGTGTTCACAAACATCAGGACATTACGAGTAGTGGTGTAGGCCTTTCAAAATGTGAAGTGGAATGCCCTTCAAATGCGGTACAGGAGGGGGCTCAACCAAGGTTTTGACTTGACTGACAGGCATTGTAGTGGGGTATGAGTCTTGAGCTGGGTAACAATTGTGTTCAGGTGTGTATCAAACCAGTTGGCTAGGCAGTGTCTCAACGGGAGGGGAGGAGGTGGAGGCATTGCGGCATCTTTGTAGTAGCTGCTCAAGCCAGGCCCTGTGGGTTCTCACCCTGTTGGGGGCCAGTGCCAGTGGCACGCAGATTGGGTGAACGAAAGTGGTGGGAATGGGAACGGGATAAGACCCAGTGGCAGGAAGGCAGGTTGACCACAGCCTGAAGAAGGGGGCAAGATGAGTGGAGAAAAAGGCGTGGTCATGTACAAACTACCGGGTGGAAAGTCTTGGCACCCCCCCGCTTGGTGGACAATACAATGAGAATGAAAGATCTTGAACACAAAAACACAAAGAAGATGAAATTTTAAGAGATATGTAAAATGAAAG
>Ga0307509_10000099_pt1 | contig 121307 bp, 111 predicted proteins | sample 10_EM_MG_FD_202245 | JGI IMG/M metagenome (GOLD analysis project Ga0307509, IMG submission 202245) | Populus trichocarpa ectomycorrhiza microbial communities from riparian zone in the Pacific Northwest, United States - 10_EM | ecosystem: Host-associated > Plants > Roots > Unclassified... | reverse complement strand
GGCGGGATGACTATGGAATACGCAGGGCCGTCGCCCCGCGGAGCGAACCAGCCGTTCGATTCCCAACGCTCGTAGATCCGCCGCTCGAGCTCGTGCGGCGCGTAGACTTTATCCATCAATTTGTGGCTCTGGGGCTGTCCAAGGACGCGGAAGGGCGCCACCGGATTATAGCGGCCGTGGGCCTTAGGGCTGGCCGATATGGTCCGGACTGACGCTTTCGGCGGCGGGCCCGCCGTGGGCGCCTTGGCCTGCTAATCCCCGCGAATATTGTGCGACGCTGGCTGAACGCCCAGGTCCCGGTAAGCCTTGAAGCGTGCCCGGCCCGCCCGGCGGCGGGCGTCATCTCCGTCGATGATCTCCGCCACCCGCTTAGCCTGCGTCAGGCAACTGGGGACGTCCGGGGCTAAATTGATGATGATGTCGACGTCCGACGGCGGTGCGGCGCCGGAGCTCAGGAGAACCGGGGTTTCGGCGCTCGACGAGCCAGCCGCGAGCATCTCGTGGGGCACGAAGCTGCCGTCCATGAACGTCCACAACATCTCATCAAACGTTCGCAGCTCGACCGGATCGGTGTGCCATACAAGCGCGGTCTGTGCCGCAAGATAAGCTTTCTCGGCCAGTCGACAGGCGACTTTCAGACGAGCCGACGCCGAGGACTCCTCCAGGATGTAGAAGTCGACCCGCAGCTCGGCGTTGGGCTGACCTCCGCTATCGCCGGATGAGGCGGGCGGCGATGAATTTCCGCCGTTCGAGGCGGCAGAATCGGACGTGCCGGCGATGTCGGGCATGACTTACGCCGTTTCTTGTCAGCGCTCGGCGCGATGGATAAGAAAGTCGGCGAGCAACGGCGTTGGCCGGCCCGTACTGCCTTTCTGAGCACCGCCCTGGTAAGCGGTCCCTGCGACGTCGAGATGCGCCCATTTGAGCCCCTGGGTGAACTTACTCAGGAATGCCGCGGCCGTGATGGCACCGCCCTCACGCCCACCGACATTCGCGAAATCCGCGAAGTTGCTCTTCAACTGATCCGCGTACTCGTCGGTTAGGGGCAAATGCCACGCCTTGTCATCCGCGCGTACGCCAGCGTCCACGAGCTCACGCACGAGTTCCTCGTCGTTGCCCATAGCGCCCGAATGATGATGCCCCAGTGCGACCACGCAAGCACCGGTCAATGTCGCAATATCTACAACCGCAACCGGGTTGAAGCGACGCGAGTAGTGAAGTGCGTCGCAGAGGATGAGTCTGCCTTCGGCGTCCGTGTTGAGAATCTCCACGGTCAGGCCCGCAGCGCTCGTTGCGATGTCACCCGGTTTGACGGCGGTGCTGCTCGGCATGTTCTCAACAGCGGCAATCAGTCCGACGACACGCATCGGTAATCGTAGCTTGGCGACGAGCGACATCGAGGCCATCACCGCAGCCGCACCGCTCATGTCGAACTTCATCTCGTCCATGCCGGGAGGATCTTTCAGCGAGATGCCACCCGTGTCGAATGTGACGCCCTTGCCGACGAGTACGACAGTACCGCTGTCAGACTTGCCGCCCCGATGCTCCAGCACAATGAAGCGCGGCGGCTCATGACTGCCCTGCGATACCGCGAGCAGGCAGCCCATCTTTTCCTTCTTGATCGCGGCCTCGTCGAGAATTTGCACTCGCAACGAGGTGTACTGTTTCCCAAGCGCGCGCGCCTGATCGGCCAGGTACGTTGGTGTACAGACGTTGGCCGGCAGATTGGCCAGGTCACGCTGGATTTTCCCGGCTGCCGCAACGGCTTGTCCGTGCTCCAATCCACGCTCCGCATCCTCAACGCCGCCCTTGCGCACAGGTCCCGCAAGCACCTTCTGCAGGGCAGGAGACTTAGGCTTCTTTGCGGTTTTCAGATCGTTGACGCGATACAGGTTCGAGCCAACGATTTCAGCGATTACGCGCCCGAAGTAATAGTCATCCAGCTCTTTCGCTGGGGGGCGCTCGATGGCAACGGCAATGCTGGCAATCCGCGTCTTGGCAATCGCGGTGAGGGCCGTATTCAGGGACCGGCGCCAGGTCTTACGGGCAAAGCTTTTCTTCGACCCAAGACCCGTCAGCAGGACGCGTGAAGCCTGTATGCCAGGTACCTCGGTCAGCAGCAGGGTCTCGGTCGTACGCCCCGAGAAGTCTCCGCGGGCCAGCAGCTTCTTGAGATAGCTGTTCGCAGCCGAACCGATACCATGTGCCTCTTCAGGCAACTCACCGTCCTCGAAGACGCCAAGGACGATACAATCCACACTCAGTGCCGCCAATCCTTTGGCCCAGACCTCGAACTGCATTCGATCTCCCCTTAAAATTTTGCCGTCAGTGTAACTAAGCGAGCCATCGGTTGGGGAAAATCCTCGGGCGTTACATCCTTTGGGAAGTCGCGGTGGCCTCGGTAGTCGTCACCGCGGTGCTGCTCGTCATCCTGCTCGCCAACCAGGTGGCCGTCGTCCTCGAGCGCGCGGCCGTCAACCAGTTTCCGCAAGGCGTCGTGCTGCAGCTCATTTGGCTGGGCGCACTGCAAAACCTGAGCATACTCATCCCCGTCGGGCTGCTCCTGGGCGTGGTATTGGCCTTTGGGCGTATGTACCACGACAGCGAAATGGCTGCGGCGCTGGCGTGCGGTGTGGGTCCCGCGAGCATCTATAGGCCGGTCGCCTTGTTGGCCCTACTCGTGGCCGCGGTGTTGGCGTGGCTCACGCTTTCGCTCTCACCCGATGCTACAGCCCGGACCCTCAGTCTCAGAAGTGCCGCGGCACGCGCGGGCCGCTTCGCTGCGATCGCTCCGGGCAAGTTCCGCACCTTTGGGGGTAGCGCGGTCGTTTATGCCGAGGACGTCAATCCCGACGGCACACTCGGCAATGTCTTTGTCGAAAATAACCGGGGTCCTAAGGTGGAAGTCGCGCTTGCTGAGCGGGCGCGCCACTCCGTGACCACGGACGGGATGACACACACCATCACGCTGTATGACGGCGAGCGTTTCGAAGGTGTGCCGGGAAGCCCTCAGTTCAGAATCGTCCGCTTCGCGGAGCACGTGGTTCCGATCCAGGTGCCGGCCCCGTCCGATGTCATCAAAAATATCGAAGCACAACCCACATTGGATCTGCTCGAGTCGAGCGATCCGGAGAAGCGGGCTGAGCTGCATTGGCGAATCGCCTTGCCGACCATGTGTCTGGTGTTGACCCTGCTCGCTGTGCCGCTCGCGCGTTTGCGGCCCCGGCAGGGACGCTACTCGCGTGTCTGGATGGCCATCGTCGTGTACTTTGTCTATTCCAATCTGATGTCCGCCGGCAAAGTCTGGTTGGCGCATGGCAAGACCCCTGAAATCCTGGGTCTGTGGTGGACTCATGTGGCGGTTGCGCTCATGGCCTTCTTGTTCATTTCCGCCCCACGCGGGTTTGCAAATTTGCGTTTGAGGCTGCGCTCATGACCGTCCTCGACCGCTACATCGTCCGCAGCATCATCGGCTCAGTGCTGCTGGTGATGTCCGTGTTGCTCGTTCTGGGTGGGCTGTTCATTTTCATCGATCAGCAGGATGACATTGGAGTAGGCCGCTATACGGCGTTGAGTGCCCTATGGTTCACGCTGCTGAATCTTCCGCAGCAGGCCTATGAGCTGCTGCCGGTCACCGCGCTGATGGGCTCGCTGTTGGGCCTGGGGGCGCTGGCTCGTGGCAGCGAGTTGGTGGTGATTCGCGCGACGGGCGTGTCGACGCAGCGACTGGCTGGGGCGGCGGCGATTGCCGGCCTGATACTCATTGGCGTCGAGCTGTTGTTGGGCGAGGTGCTGGCGCCGCCTTTACATGAGGCCGCCAAGGAGCAGAAGGCGTTCAGCAAGTTCAACAACGTCAGTTTCGGCGGCGGCAGCGGCGCTTGGGTGAGAGACGGCAATCTCATCATCAATGTCGCGCGGCAGTCCGGGCAGCGGCAGTTCAGCGGCATGCAGATTTTCGAGCTCTCGGCCGATCACCGTCTGCAGGCGATCGGCCATGCGGGCGGCGCGACGGCTGGAGCGAATCGCACGTGGCTGCTGACGGATTACACGGAGTCGCGCTTCACGCCGGAGCGGGTTGTTGCACCGCCACCAGGACAGCGCGTGATGAAGTCGAACGTGACTGCCGGATTCCTTGGGCTGGCGGTTGAGAGTCCGGCGCAGCTCACCAGTCGCTCATTGTTGAGATTGATCAATTACCTGCAGGCCAACTCACTGAGTGCGCGCGACTACCTGTTTGCACTCTCATCGCGCCTCGCGCGAACCGTTGCCATCCTGTTCTCGGTGCTGCTGGCGATTCCGTTCGTGTTGGGGTCCCTGCGGTCTGCCGGGACGGGCACCCGCATGCTGACGGGACTGGTGGCCGGGATTGCCCTGTTCCTGCTGCAGCGGCTGATTGAGAGCGGCACCGTGGTGTTCGATCTCAACCCGCTGTTGCTGGCCTGGTTGCCAACTGCCTTGTTGGCAACCGTGACGCTGTTGTTACTTGCTCGAGCCCGGTAGGAACGGCAGCGGCGAGGCGGGTTTCGCGGCGTCCTTGTCCTTGCCCTTCGAGGCAGCGCCCTTGCCGCCCTTGGCGGCGGGTTCCGGTAGCTTCTTCAGCATCTCCTCGAGCGGCCGGAACAGCCCATCGTACTTGTAGCTGGGAATTTCGAACTCCCAGCCGTTCAGGCGCGCCGCCAAAGTCTTTGCCTCGGCTTCAGTTTCCTTGGCGGTCGACGTAGGCGCGAAGGACACCAGTGTCCGGGTCCCGTCTTTGCGGCCCGCGACGTCAATCTTCAGTCCGTCGAAGGTAGTAAAGACCGCGTGGGAGACTCCGGGTGGCGGTGTCTGCGGGGTACGTTGAACATCGTCGAGTGAGACCGATGAGAGTGATCCTGCGATGGCATCAGCGGCCGCCGGGCTGCTCAATTCGCGTCCTTTCGGCACGTCGGCCACGGCGAAGTCGGCCTGGTCCTTGTTCGGGCGGCTGGCGGTGTATCCCGGGCTCTCCGCAGGCTTGACCGCAATCTCCTTCACCCGCTCCTGACTGATATCAATCAGCGTACGGTCCAGCCACCGGCGTGGATCCGCATCCACCGAAATAACCGGGGCCGCCAGAACGCTTTGCGGCGATCCGACCGCGCGCACGAAACCTGACTTCGCTCCCGATGACTTACCAACAATCACACTGATCGTCTTGGCAGCCGTGACAGCATCGACTCGTGTGCCCGCAGCCTTGGGCGAGTCAGTGTCTTCGACGCCGAGCGCGGGGTAGTTCTCCGGTACCCGGGTCTTCTCTTCCACGACGTTCAGGGCGGACAGATCCAGCAGGAGCTTGCGTACTTTCCCCGAGTCCGCCGGGTAGTCGCGCTCACCGACACTCCAGTCCGTCGCTCCCTTCTTGAGGGTCGTCTTGGTGCCGTCGCCCTTGCTCAAACGAATCTCAGTCACCGAGTTGAGTGAGTTCTTCTCCAGGCCCGGCAGAACCGGTGTACCGGCAAGCGTCGCCGTCTCACCGTGTCGGTTCGACGATAGCCAGACGGCCAGTGCGATCACCACGAGGCTGGCGATCAGGAGGAGGGCGACTCGACGTGCGGTCATGGCCGGGCCTCCTTGGCCGTGAGGCTGGCGTAGGTTGAATCAGACGAGCGTTTGCGCTTGCGCCACAATCCCACGCCGATCGCGATTGCTGCGAACAGCACCGGGACCACCACGATGTTGATGATCTTCAACTCGGTTCCCAGGTGCTCGATGTCCTTGTTCAGACCTGCTTTGACCGCGCGCAATTCCTTGCGGATGCGCAGCTTCTCGTTCTGGAAGTTGTCGAGCTCCGACTCCTGCTCCGGTGTCAGGATCATGGCCGACTTGTCATTGCGCCGGGACTGCAGCGCCGTGAGCTTCTCCTCGGTTTCGCGCAACTGCTTCTCGAGCTCCTGCTCCTTGGCGCGGAACTGATCGTCGGCAATGTGGCGCAGGGCCTCCACTCGATCAAACGGTCGCGAGAAGCTGGCGCGACCGCGGACACTGATCAGGTCTGCGCTGCCCGCGAGGTTGTCGAGCGTGTTCAGGACGAGGTCGCCATTGTTGGCAAACACCTGGTCGACGCGCTGCCCGAACACGCTTTGGGCATGGACCCACAGGTAGTCGGTCAACATGTCGGTATCGGCGAAGACGACCAGATTGAGCGGCTTGGCCGATTCCTTGAGCGCGGTCTGCCCGGCGGGCAGGGTCACGCCGGCCGGAGGCCCGCCGGGAAACGCTGTCTTGACGTTGCCTACGACCCTGGCACCCATCACGTAACGCTTGCCAGTGGGCTTGAATCCGTCTCGCAGCGTGTTCGGATCGAACAACATTGCAAACCGCTCTACGGGCAGCAATGCCGCATCCGAGCTCGACGTCAACAAGGGCTCGAACTTGGTCTTCGCGCCCTTGATCTGCTCGAGGCTGCCGGCGGTGGCCACGTTGACGTTCGACAGGCCCGCAGTGATGACATCTCCGCGCGTGAAGTCAGAGGAGTTCAGACCCAGGATGCCGAGGTGCAGCACGGGGCCTTCGCTCTGGCGCGTCGAAACCTGCAGCGCATGACCGCGATCGGCCACCACCTGCTTGGGATTGAACTGCACACCCCACGCGGTCAGCAGCGGGCCGGGCTGCGAGGATTTGTCGGCAGCCATCGCCGCCATTGGATTCTGTGGATCGGCTCCCGATTGATCGGCATCCGCCAGCGGATCGACGAACATCGCAATGTGTCCGCCCTTCAGCGCGTACTGATCAATCGCGAACTGCATGGCAGGTGACAGGTTCTTCGGGTGCGCGATCACCAGCACGTTGAGGTCGGAATCGACCTTGGCGGAAGCCGGATCGACGGGACGCACTTCGAAGAGCTGCTGCGCCTGGCCATAGATGGCCCAGGGCTCGGTCATCTGGCCCGTCCGCTGATCGAAGCCGGGGGTCATGGGCAGGCTGGACAACCAGCCGACCACGGGCTTTTTGGGGTTCGAGAGCTGATAGATCAACTTGACAATGTCGTACTCGAGAAACTCTTCTTTCTTGGGATCGAAGAACTCGATGGCCTGGTGGCCGTCGGTGGAGTTGGTTCCCGCCAACCCGAAGTACAACTGCGTACCTGCGGCATCCAACGGCCTGCCACGCACGCCGAGCTCCGACGCACGGTCCTCGTCCTCCGAATAAGCCTGTGGGTCGATGACGTGTAACTGCACTTTGCCACCGGATCGCGCCACGATCTCTTCGAGGAACTCACGCACCCGCACGCCGTAGGTGGAGATGTCGGGCATCTGGGTTGCGGACTTCTCCGAATAGAAGAAGTACAGGTTCACCGGCTCTTTGAGCCCTTTCAGGATGCGATCGGTGCCCGGGGCAGTGGTGTACAGGTGGTTGGCCGTGAGGTCCAACCGCCAGCCGCGCAGGGCGTGATCGAAAAGTACGGTGAGGCCGATGAGCAGCAGTGCAAGTGCCAGGAGTGCGCCGCCGCCGAGTGCTGTGCGATTCGTCATGTACGCCTCCTTTACTGCGCTTTGCGTACGTCGAGGGCGATGGCCGTAGCGAGCAGGAAGAACCCGCCCAACATCGCGAAATACAACAGGTCACGCACGTCGATCACACCCTTCTTGATCGAGTCGAAGTGAGTGAAGAACGACAGCGAGGCCACGGCTTGCACCAGCCATTGGGGAGCCCACCCGCGAACCGCATCCAGCACGAGCGGGAAACCCGCGAACAGCACGATGAAACAGGTGACGGCGCTCAGGATGAAGGCGATCACCTGGTTGTTGGTCAGGGCGGACATGCACGATCCGATGGCGAGATAGCCTCCTGCCAGCAGCAGACTTCCGATGTAGGCCGCCAGGATGGTGCCGTTGTCAGGCTTGCCGAGGTAGTTGACGGTGATCCAGACAGGGAAGGTCAGTGCGAGCGCCAGGGCGGCGAAAGTCCACGCGGCGAAGTACTTGCCCAGCACGGCTTCCCAGAGCGTCACTGGTTGCGTCATGAGCAGCTCGATGCTGCCGGACTTGCGCTCCTCGGCCCATAGCCGCATGGAGATCGCCGGAATCAGCAGCAGGTACAGCCAGGGGTGCCAGTAGAAGAACCACTGCAGGTCCGCCTGGCCTCGTTCGAAGAACGCCCCCAGGGAGAAAGTGAAGGCGTTGGCCAGCACCAGGAATATCAGGATGAAGACATATGCAAGCGGCGTTGCAAAGTAACTTGCAAGCTCGCGGCGCATGATGATGCCCACGTTACGCATAGCGTCCCTTTCTCTAACTAAACTGGTTGCCTCGAGCGCCGGGGCTCCTAGGCGGTGATTGTGCGGAAGACTTCGTCGAGCCGGCCCGATTCCAGGTGAAGTTCTTTGAGCTTCAATCCCTGGCGCGCGGCGAGCTCGGAAACGATCGGTAGAATTTTTGCGCCCGCACGCGGCAGCGCGGTCAGGCGTGCGTCGCGCGGGCTGACTTCAACTTCGGACACCGAAGGAAGCGCGGCCACCGCGGCCCGGGCGGCTTCGAGTTGGTCCGCCTGTTCGAGCTGAAGGGTCACGGCGTTGTAGTACCTGGACTTGGACTCGAGGGCGAGCGGCGTATCGTCCGCGACGATCCGGCCACGCGCGATGATGATGGCGCGCGTACAGACTGCGCCCACTTCTTCGAGTATGTGGGTCGAGATCACAATGATCTTGTCGCGCGACATTTCGTTGATCAGTGAGCGCACTTCGTGCTTCTGGTTCGGATCGAGGCCGTCCGTGGGCTCATCGAGAATCAGGACCGGTGGGTCGTGCACAATGGCCTGCGCCAGCCCCACGCGGCGCCGAAAGCCCTTGGAAAGGGTTTCGATGGTCTGATCGAGCACGCGCGCCAGTTGCAGGCGCTCAATCACATAGCTGAGCCGGGCCCGGCGGCGATCGCCTTCCAGCCGGCGCAGATCCGCAATGAACTCCAGGAACCGGCCGACCGTCATCTCGCCGTACGTGGGCGCGCCTTCCGGCAGATAGCCCAGGCTGGCCTTGGCCGCCATTGGATCCGACGTAATGTCGTGGCCGCAGATGCTGGCCGTGCCCGCGGTCGGCGCTATGAAGCCCGCCAACATGCGCATGGTGGTGGTTTTGCCGGCCCCGTTGGGACCCAGGAATCCCAGCACCTCGCCCGGTGATACCTGGAAGCTCACATCGTCGACGGCGACGAGGGAGTCATAGCGCTTGCTTAAGTGTTCGGTCTTGATCATACGGCGCTCTAGAGGGAGGGTAGGCCAGAAAAGTTCCCTCCCGGTTCCTTTCGGGCGCGGATTGTATCAGCGCAGAGTGCTGTGTTCACTGTCTCGGGTTCGCCACAACAGGATCATGACGGCTCCGCCGAGCATGCCGCCCAGGTGGGCAAAGTGCGCCACGCTGTCCTGGTGGCCCGTGACACCCAACACCAGCTCAAGAACTCCATAGACTGTTACGAACAGCCAAGCCGGCATGGGGATGGGAGGGAACAGCAGCATCAGGCGCTGGCGTGGGAAGAACCAGGCGAAACCCAGCAGGAGTCCGAAGACACCACCCGAGGCGCCGATCACCGGCTCGAGCACCTTCGACTGGGTGAGCACCAGCAGCTCGGTTCCGGCGGCTGCCAGCACGCTGGCAAAGTAGAACATCACGAAGCGCTTGCTGCCCCATTCCAGTTCGAGCTGGCTGCCGAACATGTAGAGCGCGAACATATTGAAGAAAATGTGCATCGGGCTCGCGTGCAGAAACGCGTAAGTCACGAGCTGCCAGGGCTCGAACAGCCTGCCGAGAGGCCAGAGCGCGAATTGGGCGACGATGGAATCGGGCGTGATCTGCTGGAGCAGGTAGATGACGACGTTGGCGATGAGGATGGCCCGAGTCGCGGGCGCTATTGAGCGAAACATCGCCACAGTTTACCTGCTTGGGCTGTGCGCAGCAGGAACTGTTCAGGCGGCAGCTTTGAAGGCGTCGTCGAGGAAACGGATCAGCGGTGGTGCTGTGCTGTGAGCAACGTTGAAGCGTAGCCATTGGACGCTGCCCCCGGAGGGTGAGAACAGCGAGCCTTTCGCCAGCAGGATGGAGTGATCTCGGGCCTCACGCACCAGCTTGTCCACCTGCGCGTGCTCCGGAACCCGGCCCCACAGGAAGATTCCTTCACTGCCCGTGTCTGCAAACGTAATACCGGTTCGCTCCAGCGCTTGTTTCGAATCTCGCCGCATGCGAGACAGCCGTGCGCGTACCGTTTCCACGTGCTTGCGATAGCGTCCACTGTCGAGCACTTCGGACACGAAGCCTTCGAGCAGGGCGGACCCCGATAGAACCGACAGCACTTTGCGCTCCACGATCTGCGCAATCAGCTCAGAGTCAGCCGCAATGAAGCCCACTCGTAACGCGGGTCCGATGAGCTTGGTGAAGCTCCCCACGTAAATGACATGCCTGAGGCCGTCAATCTGGGCGAGCCGCACTGCCGGCCCCTCGTGCAGATCGCCATACACGTCATCTTCAATGATGGCGAATTTGAACTGTTCCGCCAGCGACAATACTCGATGGCAGTTGGCCGGCTCGGTGTTGGATCCGGTCGGGTTGTGCAACAGTGTTTGGGTGAAGAAGGCCCGGGGTCGGTGCGTGCGGCAGGCATTCTCGAGTGCATCCAGGTCGGGACCGGCTGCCGTGCGCGGGATCGGCACGAGCTTGACGTGTTGGCCTCGCAACTGTTCGAACAACACGAAGTAACCCGGATCCTCCACGAGAATCGCATCTCCCGGGGAGAACAGGATGCGGCCCAGCAGGTCGAACGCCTGCGAGGCGCCGAAGGTAGTCACAATGTTGGCCGCGCCGGCGGCGACGCCGTGTTGGACCAGGCGCGAGGCGATCTGCTCGCGCAACTCGAACAGTCCTTGCGGCGGGCATTGCAGCCACGCCTGTGGCCGGCGGCCGCGTGACAGGCGGTTGAGTACCGCACCCGGGACGGCCTCCATGAGCCAGTTCTCGGGCAGGAATCCAGATCCGGCGGCAATGATGTCCGAGGAGGGGGACAGCGAGAGGCGGGCCAGGGCCATCGCATCGCCGCCGCGATCGGTCCCGGAATCGACCATCGCCTCGATGGCCAGCAGCGGTGCGGCCAGCCGACGTCCGCAGACGAAAAACCCGCGCCCGGCGCGTGACTCAATGACCCCGCGGGCTACCAGCCGGTCGTAGGCATCAACGACCGTGAAGGGGCTGGCTCCAACGAGCTTCGCCAGCTTGCGGATCGAGGGCAGGCGCGCGCCGGCTGCGAGCTGGCCGTGCTCGACCAGGCTCGAGATGCGGCCAGCGATCTGGTCGACGAGCGGGACGGTGGAATCTCGTGAGAGTTCGAACACGGGCAAGGGTTCCTTAGATCACCATGGTAATACCGGTGGCGGCCAAAGCCACTGCCATCATGGCGTTGAACGTGACCCGTCCCGAGGGCTTGGCGAGGAAGCCTCGCAGTGAGCTGCCGAACAACGCCCATACGGTGATGCAGGGGAGGTTTACCACCGCCATGATGGCCACCATGTATGCGCAGGCGGCCAGGAAGCCCAGCTCGTGTGGCAAGAACATTGCCGCTGCGGTCACTGTCATGACCCAGGCCTTGGGGTTCAGGAATTGAAAGGCGGCGGCTTCCATGAGGGTGAGCGGTTGGGGGCTGCGGCCCTCCTTCGCTTCGCCGGAACGTAGGATCTGCCAGCCCAGGTATACGAGGTAGATCGCGCCGGCCCAACGCAACACGGTTTGCAAGTCAGGCCAGCGTGTGAAAATGACGTTCAGTCCCGCGCACACCGCCAACAGGACTGCGCTGAATCCGGCGCAGATCCCGAAAATGTGCGGCACGGTTCGGCGGAATCCGAATGTTGCGCCCGAGGCTGTCAACATCACGTTGTTGGGGCCGGGCGTGATGGACATGACGAAGGAATATGTGGCGAACGCCAGTGGGTCGATCATGGGTTGAGTCGTCCTGGTGAGGCAGGACGTCAACCTACAGTGTGGCGGTGGGGCGAGGCAGGTACAGAGGGGTGGGGTGTGTTGGCTACTGTACCGGCCGTGGGCCGGTACGGGCGGCCCTGCTACCGCGGCGGCGGCAACTGGCTGCTGAGCTTCTCTGCAGCCTGGCGCAACACGGGCAAACACCGCTCCAGAAGCTCACGTCGCGACACGCGCGACGCTTGCGTGCTGACGTTCATCGCAGCCACAACCGTACCCACCACATTCCGTACTGGCACAGCGATGGATCGCAAGCCGATCTCCAGCTCCTGGTCATTGAGCGCGAAACCTTCCTGCCGCACGCCTTGCAGGATCTCCTCCAGCCGTTTGCGTGAGGTGATCGTGTGCTTGGTGTGCTGAGTGAAATCAACCTTGGCGAGTTCTGTATTCACCTGCTCGTCTGTCAGGTGCGCGAGCAAAACGCGCCCCAGCGCCGTGCAGTAGGCAGGCAGTCGACTGCCAACCCCAAGCGTCACGGACATAATTCGCTTGGTGGCGGCACGGCCTACGTAGACTACCGCCCCCTCATCCAACACCGCGACGGACGACGCTTCACCGAGCGCCTCGCTCATCTCTTCCAGCACCGGTTGTGCCGCGATTGGCACCGGGGCGGTCGACAGGTAGGCGTACCCCAAGTTGAGGATTCTGGGCTGCAGGAAATACATGCGGCCATCGGTCGCGGCGTAGCCCAGCTCCCGAAGCGTGTACAGGCAGCGTCTGACGACGGCTCGGGTCAAGCCCGTGGCACGGCTTACATCTGCGATGGTCAGCCGGCGGTCCACGCCCGCGAACGCGCGAATCACGTGTAAGCCTCGGGCGAGCGAGGTCATGAAGTCGGGGTCGCCACCCCGAAACAAAGCATTGTCCGGGTCGGTGGCGCTCATCACCCGTTGCGCGATAAACGAACCCGAGGTCTTTGGAAATGCTTTAGAGTGCAACATCACTGGCTCTTAATAGCTATTGGGACTAGTACGGTAATCGTACCTCGGGTCAAGCCTCTTGTCATCGTATTATTCGCGACCCAGATGTGCTGCTTGATCGAGGCCTGACCCATGACTGACGCCTTCATTTGTGACGCGGTAAGAACTCCTGTCGGCCGATATGGCGGTGCGTTGGCTACCGTGCGGCCCGATGATCTGGCGGCGATTCCCATAGCCGCCCTGATTTCCCGCAACCCGTCGCTCGATCCGAAGGCCGTCGAGGATGTATTCCTGGGCTGCGCCAATCAGGCTGGCGAGGACAATCGCAACGTCGCGCGCATGGCCACGTTACTGGCGGGTCTTCCGGTCGACGTACCTGGCGCCACCGTGAACCGGCTCTGCGGATCCGGGATGGATGCCATCGCGCTCGCGGCTCGGACCATCAAGGCGGGTGACGCCGACCTCATCATCGCCGGTGGCGTTGAGTCGATGTCGCGCGCGCCGTTCGTGATGCCGAAGGCAACTGAGGCGTTCAGTCGCACAGCCGAGATTTACGACACGACAATTGGTTGGCGCTTCATCAACGCCCGCCTCAAGCAGCAGTATGGTGTGGACTCGATGCCGGAAACGGGCGAGAACGTCGCTGCGGATTTCGGGATCTCGCGTGAAGACCAGGACAAGTTCGCGTTGCGCAGCCAGCAGCGCACAGCGGCGGCGTATGCGCGCGGATTCTTTGAGTCTGAGTTGGTTCCAGTCGAGATTCCGCAGCGCAAGGGCAAGCCCCTGGTGGTTGCCCGGGACGAGCATCCGCGTCCCGAGACGACACTCGAACAACTTGCGAAGCTGGGTACTCCTTTTCGTGCGAATGGAACTGTTACTGCCGGGAATGCGTCTGGAGTTAATGACGGCGCTTGTGCGTTGATCATTGCGTCCGAGCAGGCTGCGAAGCGGTTTGGTCTGACTCCGCGGGCTCGCATCGTTACGGCGGCCACGGCTGGCGTAGAGCCGAGGATCATGGGAATCGGGCCGGTGCCGGCAAGCCGCAAGGCGTTGGGCCGTGCGGGCCTGGAAATCGCGAAGATGGATGTGATCGAGCTGAACGAAGCGTTTGCATCTCAGGGGCTCGCAGTGTTGCGTCAACTGGGGGTTCGCGAGGATGCCGAGAACGTCAATCCGAACGGTGGCGCGATCGCAATTGGACATCCACTCGGAATGACCGGTGCGCGGCTGGTGACGACGGCAACCTATCAGCTCATCGCAACTCGCGGCCGCTACGCTCTTTGCACGATGTGCATCGGAGTGGGGCAGGGCATCGCGATGATCATTGAACGTGTTTAGAACTAGTGAGTCTGCCTGACAGACTCCTCGGGGGACCAGTGCACATGTTGAATGCGCGGAGACATCGATGTTGAACGAAGGCGACCTGCTGTGGACACCCAGCCCGGCGCGAATCGAGAAATCCCATGTAACGGCCTTCATGCGCTGGCTCGCCAAGGAGCGCGGGCTGAAGTTCGACAACTATCAGCAGTTGTGGCGCTGGTCGGTCGATGACCTGGAGGCGTTCTGGCAGGCGATCTGGGATTATTTCCACGTTCGCTCCTCGACGCCGTATGAGCGTGTGTTGGCCGACCGCCGGATGCCTGGCGCAAAATGGTTTCCGGGCGCGCGTTTGAACTACGCGGAGCACGCGCTGCGCCACGAGCGTCCGAACGCCGATGCATTGATGTTTCTGAGCGAGCGTACGCCGCTGACGCGTATGTCCTGGGAGGAATTGGGCGGTAAGGTACGTATCCTGGCCACCCAGTTGCGTACCCGGTTGGGCGTCAAGCCCGGCGATCGCGTCGTTGCCTACCTGCCGAACTCTCCTGAGGCGATGATTGCGATGCTGGCTACGACCAGCATTGGTGCGATCTGGTCGAGCTGCGGTCCGGACTTCGGTACTCGCGGTGTGTTGGATCGCTACTCACAGCTGGCGCCCAAGGTCATGTTCTGTGTCGACGGCTACCAGTACGGCGGCAAGCCGTTCGATCGCAAGGCCGAGGTGCAGAAAATCATCGGGCAGCTCGATTCGCTGCGGCAGGTCGTGTATCTGCCCTATCTGAATCGCGACGACCGTCAGCCGCTGTCGGATAACACGATCCTGTGGGATGACTTGCTCAACCATCCGCCGGTGCCGGCCAGTGAGTTCAAGTTCGAGCAGGTGCCGTTCGACCATCCGCTGTGGATATTGTTCTCTTCGGGCACGACCGGGCTGCCGAAGCCCATCTGTCACAGCCACGGCGGCATCATCCTGGAGCAGCTCAAGCACCTGGCATTCAACTTCGACGTGCATCCGGGCGGGCGGCTGTTCTTTTTCACTACGACCGGCTGGATGATGTGGAATTTCCTCGTCAGCTCGCTGTTGTCCGACGTCGTGCCGGTGTTGTATGACGGCAATCCCGCGTGGCCGACGCCGGATGTGCTGTGGAAGATGGTGGATGACTCGGGTGCCGCGTTGTTTGGCACCAGCCCGACCTATGTGTCCGCGTTGGAGAAGGGCGGGTTCATTCCCAAGGACAAGTTCAAACTGGCGACACTGGAAGCGGTGACTCTGGCCGGCTCGCCGGTGACGCCCGAATGCATGGAGTGGATTTACAACAACGTCAAGAAGGACCTGTGGGTGGCCTCGGGTAGTGGTGGCACCGACGTCTGTACCGGATTTGTTTCCGGGGTATCCATTCTGCCGGTGTACGCCGGAGAGATTCAGGCGAGATCGCTGGGCGCCGCCGTGTACGCGTTCAACGAACGCGGTGAACAGATCGTGAACCAGGTGGGCGAGCTGGTGGTGACCGAGCCGATGCCCTCCATGCCGGTGTGTTTCTGGGGTGACACGGACAACAAGCGCTACCTGGATTCGTACTTCCAGGATTTTCCGGGCGTCTGGCGACACGGTGATTTCTTCAAGCTCAATGATCGTGGCGGTTGTTTTGTACTCGGCCGCTCGGACGCCACTCTCAACAGACATGGCATCCGGATCGGCACCGCCGAGATTTACCGCTCGTTGGCTACGTTGCCGGAAATCGATGACTCGTTGATCGTCAACCTGGACCTGCCGCACGGCAAGTTCTTCATGCCGCTGTTCGTGAAGCTCAAGGATGGTTTGACCCTGGACGATGCGATCGTCGAGAAGATCCGCGGGACGTTGCGCCGGGAGTATTCACCGCGCCACGTACCCGACAAGATCTACCAGGTGACTTCGATTCCGTTCACGCTCACCGGCAAGAAGATGGAAGTGCCGGTGCGCAAGATTCTCATGGGGGTCGCGCCCGAGAAGGCGGCCAATCGCGATGCGGTGGCGAACCCCCATGCGTTGGATTACTTCGTGGAGTATGTGGCGTCCCAAAAGGACTATTCGTTGGGATAACGTGACTAGTTTAGGTGAGGGGGCTTATGGAAACCATCAATCTGCTGATTGCCGGACGCGATGTGCCGGCTTCCCGGTCGGCCACATTCAACCGACTCAACCCGATTTCGGGCGAGGTGGCGACTCAGGCCGCCGCCGCTTCGGTTGAAGATGCACGCGCGGCTGCCGATGCTGCCGCCGCGGCTTTCCCGAAATGGTCGGCCATCGGACCCAGCGAGCGGCGCGCCAAACTCAACAAGGCCGCGGAATTGCTGGAAACGCGATCCGCGCAGTTCGCATCGATACTGACCACGGAGACGGGTGCCACGGGTGGCTGGGGACACTTCAACGTGCACCTCGCCGCCAACATGCTGCGGGAAGCGGCTGCCATGACCACACAGATTTCCGGTGAGGTCGTTCCATCGGATGTGCCGGGCAGCTTTGCCATGGCGCTGCGACAGCCAGTAGGTGTCGTGTTGGGAATTGCGCCGTGGAATGCGCCCATCATTCTCGGAGTCCGGGCCATTGCCTTGCCACTTGCATGCGGCAACACCGTGATCCTGAAGGCATCGGAAGTTTGTCCGGCGACGCATCGATTGATTGGCGCCGTGCTGAACGAAGCAGGCCTGGGCGAGGGCGTCGTCAATGTGGTGACGCACGATCCCAAGGACGCCGAGGCGATTGCCGAGGCTCTGATCGCGCACCCTGCCGTCAAACGCATCAACTTTACCGGCTCGACTCGCGTCGGCCGGATCATTGCCATGCTGGGTGCCAAGCACCTGAAGCCGGTTCTGCTCGAGCTGGGAGGCAAGGCGCCCCTGATTGTGTTGGACGATGCCGACCTGGATGCTGCAGTCGATGCGACGGTGTTCGGGGCGTTCGCCAATTCCGGCCAGATCTGCATGTCCACCGAGCGCGTCATTGTGGACGAGAAGGTCGCGGACCAATTTGGTGCAAAGCTGGCCAAGCGCGTGGCCGCGCTGCCGGTCGGTGACCCCCGCAAGGGTGATTTTGTGTTGGGATCCGTCGTCGGCAAGCCGACTGTCGAGCGGGTGCAGCAACTTGTTCGCGATGCGGTGGCCAAGGGTGCGAAGGTTCTGTGCGGAGACTCGGCCGCTGACGGGACCATCATGAAAGGCGTAGTCGTGGACAAGGTGACGCCCGACATGTCGTTGTTTCGAGAGGAATCCTTCGGCCCGCAGGTGTCCCTGACGCGGGTGAAGTCTGCGGAAGAGGCAGTGAAAGTCGCGAATGACACGGACTACGGGCTGTCCGCTGCGCTGTTCACCCGCGACATCGCCAAGGGGATTGAGCTGGCCAAGCGGATCGAGTCCGGCATCTGCCACATCAATGGACCGACGGTTCACGATGAGGCGCAGATGCCCTTCGGCGGAGTCAAAGCGTCCGGTTACGGCCGCTTTGGCGGCAAGGCGGGCGTCAATGAGTTCACCGAGCTGCGCTGGATAACCATACAGACGACGCCGCGACACTATCCATTCTGAATCCGTTCTGCCGATCTCCGCACGTACAGTGGTCGCCGCTGCTGTCACAATTGCGGGATGAAGATCGCGGTACTGTTCGGTGGCACGAGTGAAGAGCGGGACGTCTCGATAGCTAGCGCGGCACAGGTCATTCCTGCGCTGCGTGGCCTCGGGCACGAGGTAGTGGCAATCGATACGGCGACTGGTCGGCTGCCGCCCAACGTCGAGCAGAGCATGCTCACGACGGGTGTCGGACCGGAACCGCCGTCACGGACGTCGCTCTCCAGCATGCGCGAGTCCGCGCTCACCCTGACCACCAACGCCAGCGACATCCGTGACGTTGACGTCGTCTTCCTGGCTCTGCACGGCGGTGCGGGAGAGGACGGGCGTGTTCAGGCCGTGCTCGACCTTGCCGGGCTGGCTTATACGGGCAGCAATCACATCGCCAGCGCGACCGCGATGGATAAGGATCTCTCCAAGCGCCTTTTCCGCGCGGCGGGTGTTCCGACCGCCGACTGGCTCATGGCACCCGTTCTCGCGCATGACGTGGCTGAGACGCTGGGATGGCCGGTGGTCGTGAAGCCGAACAAACAGGGTTCGACCGTCGGGTTGTCCATCGTCCGCCAAGCCGCCGATCTCGCAGGCGCTTTGGCGCTCGCGGACCGTTTTGACAACGAGGTCATGGTCGAACGATTCGTTCCTGGCCGTGAGCTCACGGTTGGCATTCTCGATGGCGAGGCGCTGCCGGTGGGCGAGATCATCACCAAGGGTGAGGTTTTCGACTACGAGGCCAAATACCAGAAGGGCGCGGCACGGGAAGTGTTCCCCGCCGACCTGCCGTCCGCGGCCGCAGCGGAGCTGCAGGCGCTGGCATTGCGGGCGCATGCCGCGCTGAAGCTCGGTGTGTACAGCCGGATCGATTTCAGAATGGATCCCGATGGCAAGTTCTGGTGCCTGGAGGCCAACTCGCTGCCCGGCATGACCTTGAACAGCCTGCTGCCGCAGGCCGCCAAGGTGGCGGGTATTGAGTTTCCCAAGCTGGTGGAGCGGATCTGCCGGGCGGCGTTGCTGGCACGGCGGTAGGCGAGCGTCGGCGCCCGCGCGGCGATAGCGACGCGGCCTCCGCACCGACCCGCCCGCCGTTCTACAATGCCCCCATGCACGAGCTGGCTGCCAAAGGATTTGCCAAAGAAGCCCAGGCGTACTCACGCGGGCGTCCCGAATATCCCGTCGCGCTGGATCAGTGGCTGCTCGACGATCTGCAGTTGGACGAGACCTGCACCGTTGTGGATCTCGGTGCGGGCACCGGCAAATTCACTCCTCGGCTCATGGCTACCGGCGCGCACGTCATTGCAGTTGAGCCGGTGTCCGAAATGCTGGACCAACTGACTCGCGCCATTCCAACCGTCGTCGCTCGAACAGGCACGGCGGAAAACATCCCGGTGAATGACGGCGTGGTCGATGCCGTGGTCTGCGCACAGTCATTTCATTGGTTTGCTACCAAGACCGCGCTCAAGGAAATCCACCGGGTGCTGCGCCCGGGTGGCTTTCTGGGACTCATCTGGAATGTGCGTGATGAGTCGACGGACTGGTCCGTCGCCATGACCGACATCATGGCCCCGTTCGAGGCGGATGCCCCGCGCTATCGCAGCGGCGAGTGGCGCAAAGTGTTTCCCGCCGAAGGCTTCGGGCCGCTGCAGGAGCGCCATTTCCCCAACGGACACACGGGGGCACCCGAGCAAGTGATCGTCGACCGCGTTCTCTCCGTGAGCTTCATAGCGGCCCTCGGTCGACCCCAGCAACACATTGTGGCTGCCCGGTTGCGCGATCTCATCGCAACATCTGACTCGCTGCGCGGACGGGACGAGGTGACCGTGCCTTATGACACGGTCGCTTTCAGCTGCGCGAAGAGTTGATCAGGCCGAGTCGATCCGAGGACAGCCGCTCCAACATCCAGTTCGGATATTCGGGCGGTAGCGCGGAGACCGCATCGAGAGTCGCCATCTGCGCGTCCGTCAGTTTCAGATCGACGGCAGCGATGTTGTCTTCCAACTGCTCAGTCGTCTTTGCACCGATGATGACTGATGTGACAGGGCTCTTGTGCAGCAGCCAGGCAATCGCAACTCGTGCCACGGACACCCCGTGCTCCTTCGCAACCGGTCGCATAGCATCAATAACCCGAAACGCCCGCTCCTTGTCGACCGGCGGAAAATCGAACGCCGCGCGCCGTGCACCTTCCGGCCCTTTCTCGTCGCGCGAGAACTTGCCACTCAGCAACCCGCCGGCGAGCGGACTCCAGGGCAAAATCGCCAACTGCTGATCCCTGGCCAACGGCACGATCTCCCGCTCCAGATCGCGACCGGCGATGGTGTAGTAGGCCTGGACGCTCTGGAAGCGTTCGAAGTTGCGCTTATCGCTGACCCACAGGGCCTTGGTAATCTGCCACGCCGCGAGATTGCACAGCCCGATATAGCGCACCTTGCCTGCCCGCACGCAATCGTTGAGCGCGCTCAAGGTCTCTTCAATAGGTGTCAGCGCGTCGAGACCGTGTATCTGGTACAGGTCGATGTAGTCGAGCTTCAGCCGTGCCAGGCTCTGGTCGACTGCGTGGAGGATGTGGGCGCGCGACAGGCCTGACTGGTTCGGGCCGGGTCCCATGCGCCCATGGACTTTGGTGGCGACCACGAACTGGTCGCGAGGAATTCCCAGGTTGCGCAAGGCTTCGCCGGTCATCGATTCGGAGCGGCCGCCGTGGTAGACGTCCGCCGTATCAACGAAGTTGACGCCGCGGTCGAAGGCGGCCTGGACGAGCGAGTTCACAGCGGGTTGTTCCAACTTGCCGATGGCGCGCCACATGCCTTCGCCGCTGCCGAAAGTCATGGTTCCGAGGCAGATTTCCGACACGAGCAGGCCGGTATTGCCTAGCTTCTTCAGTCGCATAACGGGTCTCCAGAGCACGCGCGCCATTTCGGCGCGCGTATTCTAGCTGCCCGAATGACTACTTGCCGAATTCAGGCCTGTAGCGGAACGTTGCATACCACTCCCGGGGCGCATTGTAGGATGCATCGATCACAGCCACGCCGCCCTGATTCTGTCCGCTGACCACGTAGCGTTTGTCGCTGAGATTGTTGCCACCCAGTGCTACTTCCCATTGCCGGCTGGGAGCCTGATAAGTGACGGAAGCGTTGAACAGGCTCATGGCGGGACGCGCAATCTGCCAGGTGTTGCCGATGTCGTTGTACTCCTTGGTGACGTAAGTAACGTCGGCGTTCAACAATATGCCCGCGTTACCCGGCAGATTGACTGCGTATTGCGGCCCAATGAACCCCTTGAACTTCGGTGTCTTCGGCAACTGACATTGGCCGTTGCGGAATGACTGCGCCACAGCCGTCTGTCCAGCTAGCGCTACGGCGTTGGATGCTCCCGGAGGAGCAGCGTACGGGGAGGGCGCGCTTGGACTGCCCTCCGGGCAGGAGTAGTTGGTCAGCAGGTATCCATTGTCGATTACGTCATTCAATCTGTCGTACTTCGCATGGGTATAGCCTGCTGACGCGTTGACGGAGAATCCGCCGCCCACGATGGCTTCCGCCTCGACCTCAAATCCGTAGATCGTCGCATCTCCGGCATTGACGATCGTCGGCGAGATACCCTGCTGCGAGTTGAGCTGGATATTGTCGTACTTGGTATGGAACGCGGCCATGTTCAGGCGCAACCGGTGATCGGCCAGCTGCGATTTGTAGCCCAGCTCCTCTGACTTCGCGAACTCCGGGTTGAAGTGCAGCGTGTCGTCATAGGTTGGATGTGGGCTGGAAAGGCGCGTCGTCCAGCTACCGGTCTTATAACCTTTCGAGTAAGAGGCATACAGCATCTGATCGGCGTTGATGTGGAATTCAATGCCTGCGGTCGGTGAGAAGTTGTTGTATGTCTGAGTGAACGGCCCCTTCGGGTAGTACGTGTAGGGGCTGCCGGTTACCGGGAATCCCAATGCCTGCTGGCAAGTAAGGTTGGCCGGTGCTCCCAGGGTGTTCGGCGCATCGGGCGGATAGCATCCACTGATCTTGTAGGAGAGCCCGTTGTCGTCCGTCTGATATCCCTGGAACTCCTTGTGCTCATGAGTTTCGCGGCCGCCTAGCGTCAGGCCCCAGTGGTCGGTCAGCTTGAAATTCAGGTGCGCATAGAGTGCCTGCGCCTTGGTTCTGAGGTCATTGGGTCCGTCGATCATCAGGATACCCATTGGAAAGGTCACATAGTCATGCAGATGGCCGGCTTCTTCGAAGTAGTAGGCACCCACCGCGTAGTTGAGGCGGTCATTCACGGCGACGCCATTCAACTGCAGTTCCTCGGAGGTCTGGTGCTGAATCATGTCGAATGATGTCTGCAGGACCGCTTCCGGGGAGCCGTCCAGATCCATACCGGCATCCCAATGCATGTCACGGTAGGCGTTGATCCACTTCAGATTCATCCCGTGACCGATGCTCCAGTCAACCACGGTCGACACACCCCAGTTCTTGAGTTTGGAGAAGCTGTTGCCGGTGGCGTAGCTGGTGTCGATGTTGCCGGTCTCGAAGCGCGAGTCGTAAGGCAGATAGTTGTTGTAAGGGTTGCCGTCATTGTTGAGCCCCGAGAGCGGCTGCGAGATGGGCATCGGGGTCGGTGTCGGGCTGAGGCCGCCGCGCGTTTGCGTGCACAGCACGCCTATCGGGGCGCCAAGCAGACATGCGTTGGAGACGCCCGACAGGCCGCCAGCTCCCAGCTGCGCATTGTTGATGCCTATGACGGTGTTGGCGGAGGCGGGCTGGTCAACGTTCAGATAGTCCCCGGTGAGCGTGAATTTCAAGTCATCGCTGAAGTGGAACACCACCTTGGCTCGCCCGCTCCATTTGTTGATGCCACCTTCATCCGCGGCAGTCTGATAGCCGGCCGCAGGGAATGCCTGTGAGGGATCCGTGATGTAGGGGCAGGTCGCGGTCACGCAGTCCGGTATGCCGGCGGATCCGCCGACGTTGGTCTGTGTGTACGGAATGCGATGTTGATATCCCGTCTGTTTTTGCGATGAGAACGAGATCGTGCTCAGGATCCAGTCCGTGAACGGCACGTCGAATGTGACCTTGGCATCGAGGCGCTGGCGGGATCCGGTCGTCAGGTCGCCTTTGACGGCGAATTCCTTGCCAGGATCGCGGGTGACAATCGAGATGGCGCCACCAATCGAGTTGCGTCCAAACAAAGTCCCCTGCGGACCCTTGAGTATTTCGACCCGGTCGACATCCAGCATCGTTGTGTTCGCGCCAACGCTGCGTGCGAGGTACACGCCGTCGACGTATACGCCGACACCGGGATCGAGATTGAATGCAAAGTCATCCTGGCCGATGCCGCGGATATAGGCCGAAAGTACGGTATCCGAACCGGAAAAGGGTGTTCCGGCGTCGAGATTCACGTTGGGCGCCAGGTTGCTGAGCTGCGAGACGCTGTTGATGCCTCTTTGCTCGAGCTGCACTGCGCCGAACGCGGATACCGCGATCGGTACGTCCTGGATGTTCTCCGAGCGCTTCTGCGCCGTGACTACGATCTCCTCGAGTTGCTCTTCGGCGAAGGCCGGAAGCGCTACAATCGCCCAGGCGAAGAGTACGCAAAGGTGTCTCGCGGCAAAACGCGCGCAAATTCTCATGTTGTGTCCCCCCCCAATGGAGGGCAAATGAGGCGCCTGACACCCACTGCCGGGCTCTCCCAACAGAGCTATTTTGATACTCCCAGAGAGAATTGCCGCGGTTGTGTTGCCCGAGCAACATAACACCGCGTGATGTAACAGGAGCGGTTCTATGAAAGCCTACGTGGTACGCAAGGGTGCGACCGGTCTCGAGCAACTGCAGCGAGTTGAATTGCCGGATCCGCAGCCGGCCGCCGGTCAGATCCTGGTGCGGATGCGGGCCGCATCCATCAACTACCGGGACCAGATGATTGTGATCGGGCGGTACATGGGCGGCGCCGTCACCCGCGACACCATCCCGCTGTCGGATGGCGCGGGCGAGGTAGTCGAGACCGGTAGTGGAGTCACCCGTTTCAAAGTCGGGGACCGGGTGGTCTCGACGTTCTTCCAGGGGTGGGTGGACGGACCGCCACCGGGACCATTGCCTGCCCTGGGCGGCTCCGTCGATGGGATGCTGGCAGAGTATGTCGTGTTCGATCAGAGCAATGCCGTACTGCTCCCCGGGACTCTGTCATATGAAGAGGGGTCGACTCTGAGCTGCGCCGGAGTCACCGCCTGGAACGCCATTGTCCGCATCGGTGACGTCAAGCCCGGTCACACCGTACTGGTGCTCGGCAGTGGCGGTGTTTCCATATTCGCCGCCCAGCTCGCCAAGGCCGCCGGTGCACGCGTCATCATGACCTCCTCGAGTGATGAGAAACTGGCGAGAGCCCGGGAGTTAGGCGTGGACACCGGTGTCAATTACAGTCGGACACCGGACTGGGAGCAGGAAGTTGTCAAGGCAACCAATGGACGCGGGGTCAACTGTGTAGTTGAAGTCGGCGGCGCGGGGACGTTGGCGCGCTCCATGCGATCAATCGGTTATGCCGGCCGGATTGCCTTGATTGGCTTTCTCGCCGGTCCCCAGGGAGACACCAGCCCTGCACCCATCATGGTCAAAGGCGGCAGCCTGCACGGGGTGTTCGTGGGCAGCCGGGCCATGCTGGAGGAGTTGGGATCGGCCATCGATACCAACGGGATCAGGCCCGTCATCGACCGGGTATTCAATTTTCAAAGCGTTCACGACGCTTTTGACTATCAGAAACGCGGCGCCTTCGGTAAAGTCGTCATCCAGATCTGAACCACACTGCGGCGTCGCGCTTCGCGGCAGCAAGGTTCCAACCGAATCGAGGGGGTGTCGGGTCGGGCTTTCGGGTCCGGCCTGGCACCTCGCGATCCCTCCAGCGGATGCGTAGCTCACTGCCCAGGCAGGGTGTTAGTCCCAACTTGTCAGCCAGGCTGTCAGTGGCTGTGTGGCGGTGACTGGGCGCCCGTGATTGCGAGTCAGTGGCCCGAGCGGGCCAGCCGGCTGCCGGCCTTGTCAGCTTCCACCTTGGCCAGCGCGGCATTCACGTCATTGCCTTTCAACAGCGGCACGATCGCATCCGCCGTCAGGTGACTGTTGGTGCTGAGCAGCAGCGCGATCATGCCGGTGATCTGCGCCGCGGCCACCGATGTGCCTGACTCGAAGTCGTATTGATTGTCGGGCAGCAATGTCAGCACGTGAGTGGCGGGTGCCGCCAACATCGCCTGCTTCTGTTCAGGTTCCGCGCGCTCGCTGTTGGTGACGCCGATCACGCCGTTGATGTTGGTCGGAAACGAGTCTGCAACATCGGCCGCCGATCCCACGAAAATAACTCCGCGCTTCAGTCCACTCTGCACCAGGGCCGACAGGAGCGGATCGGCGGGTCCCGCGATGCTCATGTTGATCAGGGGGATGCGGGCATCCAGTGCCGCTGCGATCGCCTGGGCCAGAGTGAAAGTATTGCAGGCCGCCTCATCCGTGTTGGGCCGGAGCTGCCAGCACGCTTCAAACACTTCAACCCGCGCCAGCGGCGCGATGCCGACGATGCCCAGATTGTTGTTGGCTACGGCGGCAATCAGCCCGGCCATCGCCGTGCCGTGTCGATAGGATGCCGCAGTCGCCGGGGTCGTCGACCGTGACGTGACGAATGAGTGTGTGCCGGATATGCGGTCATGCAGATCAGGGTGCTTCGTGTCCACGGCAGTATCGATCAACGCGATCTTGACTCCGGCGCCTTGCGAATGCTGGTGAGCCGCGGGAATCTGCAGCGCATCCAGGTTGGTCTGCAGGTGGTACAGCGGATCGTTGTACCGGTCTGCGGTCGGCTCGCTTGTCAGGGTATGGAATTCCTGCAAGGGCTGCGCGAGTGTGATGCGCGGGTCCTTGGTCAGAATGGCTAGCACTTCGGCTACCGAACGGGCATCCGGGATCTCGTACACCACGCAATGTACGCCGAGCAGCTTGATGGGCCAGCTCGCGACTTCCCGCAGCGAATAGGTCGCCGCGACTCGTTGAGCGTTGTTGCGTGCCGTCTGCGCCAGTCCGTAGCTGCCGCCCGTGTAGCGTCGTCCGGTGGTTCCGGCCCGCGGCGCGGGGCGATAGGGATCGTTTGCGAAAGTCACGACCACGAACTGGTGGTCGGCCGCGAACGGAGCGGTTGCAGTGTCAGCGGTCGCTGGTGCGCTGATCCATGCTGACAGGATCAGGGCGGCCATGGCGCTCGCTCGCGCAAGTGGGCCCATCAATGCTCCTGTGCATCCGGCGCTCGCTGGTCAGCCGGGGTTGCCTCATCCGCCAGTGGTTCTACCCACAACACTCGCGGATCGGTACGCAAACGAGCGGAAAGCGCGCGAAGCTGTTTGTTCGCGCTCGCCACCGAAGTCTGTCCGGCGACGACGCCTACCGGCGTCACTCCCAGAATCCCTGTACTACCCGGTCCTTCCACGATTCGAGCGCCGCCGGTGCGCAGCAGCTCTTCGACTTCCCCGATTGGCAGGGAGCGGTCCAGAGCGATGTGCACCACGTTAGGAGTGACGACAGAGACATCCGACTTGGTTCTGAACGAAGGTTGCGACCAACGGTAGGCCGTGGCCGTCATGGCCGTGATGCCGAACAGCATCAGGAAGCTGGCCGCCCAGGCGAGTCCCGGTGGCCTCCACAAGGACACGCGGCCCAGGCCGGCTTTGACCGAGCGAGCCGTGCGCTGAGGCACCTGTGCGCGCGCCGGGGCTTTGCCGGCGTTGCCGTCACCGTCGATGCGCTCCATCAATTTGCGAAACGAAGGGCCAGGCGCATAGGTCACGCGGTCCGGCTCGCTGAATGCATTGCACATCTGGTTTTGGAGCGCGAACTCTCGCTCGCATTCCCAGCAGTGCCGCACGTGATCTTCCGCCGTCTCGCGCTCCGCACCTGAAAGCCGGCCATTCGCCAGCCAGGGCAGCAGCAGCCAGACCTCTTCGTGACGTGCGCTGTCATCCCGGGCAATCATTTTCCACCTCGGGTGTCCGCAGCGGAAACGCTTCCACCCAACACAGGAAGCAACTTCTGCAGTTTGGCGCGCGCATGGAACAGGCGCGTTTTAACCGTATTGACGGGACAACCCATGATTGCCGAAATCTCCTCACATGAATAACCGAGTTCGTAACACAGCTCGACCGCGAGCCGTTGCTCCACCGGAAGCTGCCCCAGGGCTTGCACAAGCCAGTCCCGCAGCTCCTCGGTACGCATTGGTTCGTCGCTGGTAGGTGGCTCCAGCAGAACATCAAGGTTCTCTGCGGAACCCGCTCGTGCTGAGGAGCGGAACGCATTTCTCGCTCTTCGGTACGCGATTCCGAGAATCCAGGTGGATGGCTGCGACTCGCCACGGAAGTCGCCTGCTTTTTTCCAGACGATCCAGAAGGTGTCGTTGATGACCTCTTCCGCTACGTCATAACGCCGGGTCAGGCGCGTCAAAAACCGCGCGAGCCGACGATGGTAAAGATGATAGAGCTCCTCAAATGCCCGGCGGTCGCCTTGTGCGATCCTGGCAATGAGCTCTTTTTCGCGGGCTGCTGAGGCGCCACTGCGATAGCCCGGCTCCGACGAGCCCTGTGTTTCAGTTTGGTTTGGACCTCTCACGCCTCACATCCTTTCATCGGTAAGTGTCGCGTAGTGGGGTCAGGGTTCAATAAAAACCGCTTAAAAGTGCCAGCTGACAGTTCCCGCGAAGCGGCTCCCGGCGCGCCCGTACGGGAACAGCATCCTCGCTCGGTCCTGTGCGACGTAGTAACCCACATCAACCCTTAAGCTCTTGAATTCAAACGCTAATCCTGCATTTCCAAAAGCATACCCCGTATCGTCCGAGGTGTAGTAGCCGGCGCCGGCGGTCGCAAACAACCTCCCGACCAGAGGTAGCTGGGCCGAGGTATCGACGACGTAGGCTGGATAACGACCCAGGCGATAGCCGCCGTCGAAACGCACCGCGTTTGGAATCGCGGCCACGGACATGCTCCATAGATCGAGATAGGAGGTCGAAATCGACACTTCCTGGTAGTCATCCGAGAGCGGGACGTTGCCGTCGAGATAGGAGTAATTGACCGCCGTCAGCGTCGTGCTCCAGGCGGGGGACAGGTCGAAACGGTGGCCGAGGTACTCCTCCAGTTGGTAGTTCCAGCCGGCATTACCCCACCCTCGACTCCACAGGCGGTTCAGCGTCGAGGCAAAGACACCCAGGAAGGTCCCGTCACGGGTGGTGACACGGAGGTCGATCTGCGCAGCACTGCGCCCGCCGGTTTCGGAGATACCCCGGAAAACGTAGTCACTGGTGTAGCTGATATCGCCGTCGACGGTGATAGCCCCCGCGGCCCCCGACGCGCACGCTGCGGCTGCAACTCCAAGACAAAGAATAGCGATGCGAAACGGTGTGGTTGGACCCACTGTGTCCCTCGGGGGCGGAAATCACAATTGTTCGTTGCCGCAGTTTAAGTCCAACGGGAACGACTTGTCCGGTCACCGGTGTCATACAGTCCCGGGGAGGATCTTTGATCACATTTGGTGGGGAGGGTCCCCGGCCCCGCCCGGGGCGGCTCAGGGTTGCTTCGCGCTCGCTATCTCTGCCACACGCCGTCGGTAGTCGCTCGGGGTCGAGCCGTAGTGCTCGCGAAATACCCGGCCGAAATGCGAGGCGTTGTTGAAACCGTGCAGAAAGGCAATCTCGGTGACCGTGCGGCTGCGCTGTGCGGCGTCGGAAATCGCCCGGGCGCATTCCTCCAGTCGCCGGCGGAGGATGTAACTTCCGACGGTTTCGCCTTCAGCCTCGAAAAGCTGATGCAAGCGGCGCGCAGACAGATGCACGGCTGCAGCTACCCGGGCCGGTGTCAGTGCGGGATCGTGCAGGTGAGTCTCAATAAAACTGCGAATCTGCTCGCGTCGGGCCAGGGCAACCGACGTGCTGGCGATTGCAGTTTGTGTCAGGCCCGCATAGGCGCTCGCAATCAGGTCGAGAATCGCCTCGCTGAAGTGGGGTGAGAGAAATCGATCGTCACCGCTACGACGCTGGTGCCAGAAGTTGCACAGGAGTGATGAAAGCAAACTTGACACTCCGCTCTTACCTGACAGCGGAATGCCCACGAGTCCCTCCGGGTTGGCCATCCGACGTGCAAGCTCTTGCTGTGGGATGCTCAGCACGAGCATGCGGTTGGATTCCTGAAAACACACCTCGTACGGACGCAGGCTGTCCAACAGATGAAAGTCCCCGTACCTCAACACGGCTTCGCGTCCCTGTTGGCGGTTGAAGCTGACTCCATCGAGTTGCAGGCACAACATGAAGAGCGCTTCGCGGGCGCGTGCAACGTGCTGACGGGAATGTCGTACCGTCGCGGGATCCGAGCGCGCTTCGGATAGCCGAATATCGCCCAATTGCGTGCGTGTCAGGCGTCCGATGAACGCACGTTTGTCGACGGGGTCCGTCACTAATGGCGTGAAGGCACTGCCGGTGAGGTCATTCCAATATTCGAGCCGCCGATGTTGCGGTTGCTCGGCCGTCGAAAATGTTTCCAGCGAAGCCATGGAGTCCCCCTCGAAACGCGGGCGTCAGGTACTGATCTGCCCTGCGGTAGTCAATCGAATAAAGGGTCGCGGCGCAAGATGGTTGTTGCGCTGGCCCAAGGTGCGCCGGCGAAGCGAAATGGGCCGCGCGGCCCGCGCCCCCGCGCTGGGTGCCCCGGCTACGCGCCCCGCGCTGGGCGCGCCCAGCTACGCGCCCCGGCCTCGGCGGCCCCCGGCATTTCCTTCATAGTGGATGCCCGGTTCGCGCTGAGTCGAGAGGTGCCGGTCGCGGCTCAGGTCCAATGCCGAACTGTCTCCATGGAGATCCCTCCGTTGAACGCATCGCCCCAGACCCAGATCGCCTCGCAGCCGCAACCCTCGGCCGGGGTGGCCCAGTTTTTGAAGCGCGCACCTCGCCTGTTTATTGGCGGAGAGTGGGTGGAGTCGAAATCGAAAGAGCGCATTTCAGTGGTTGATCCGGCCACGGGGCGCGAAATTGCCTCGGTGGCTGATGCCAATGCAGTGGACGTGGATCGCGCGGTGGCCGCGGCGCGCAAGGCTTTCGAGTCCGGTCCGTGGGCTGACATGTTGCCTTCCGACCGGCAGGCCTTGCTGTGGAAGCTGTCGGACCTGATCGAAAAGAACATGGACGAGCTGGCCGAGCTCGAAAGTATCAACAACGGCAAGACGAAATTCATGGCGACCGTCGTGGACGTCGCCGGTACGCGCGATTACTTCCGTTACATGGCCGGCTGGGCGACCAAGATCGAAGGCTCGACTTTCGAGACCTCCATCCATGGACCACCCGGTGTGAAATTCCACACCTACACTCAACGTCAGCCGATCGGTGTGGTTGCGCAGATCGTTCCGTGGAACTTTCCACTGGCGATGGCCGCCTGGAAGCTGGCTCCGGCGCTGGCCACCGGTTGCACCTGCGTTTTGAAGCCGGCAGAACAAACTCCGCTCACGGCGCTGCGCCTGGCCGAGTTGATAGCCGAGGCCGGATTTCCGCCTGGTGTGGTCAATGTGTTGACCGGCCTCGGTGAGACGACGGGTGCAGCTCTCGTTGCGCACCCGGGTGTGGACAAGGTTGCGTTTACGGGTTCGACTTCCGTCGGCAAGCTCATCAACAAGGCAGCCACGGACACCCTGAAGCGGGTCTCGCTCGAATTGGGCGGAAAGTCGCCGGTGATCGTACTGCCCGATGCGGACATCAACAGCGTCATTGGCGGTGCGGCCAATGCAATCTTCTTCAACGCTGGCCAGGTCTGTTGCGCGGGCACCCGCCTGTTTGCCCACAAGAAGGTGTTTGACCAGGTTGTCGAGGGCGTCAGTGCCGCGGCAAACTCCATCCAACTGGGGCCAGGGCTCGATCCGAAGACGCAGATGGGACCGCTGGTGTCACGCGAGCAGCAGGAGCGCGTGCTGGGGTACATCGAGTCGGGTCGCAAGGAGGGCGCGACTGTTGTTGCGGGCGGTGAGACGCCGGCTTCATCGGGCTACTATGTGAAGCCGACTGTGCTCGTCAACGTGCGTCCGGATATGAGAGTCGTGCGCGAGGAGATTTTCGGGCCTGTGCTCGTAGCACAGCGGTTTGAGGATCTCGACGATATCGCGGCGCTGGCCAACGATACGCCTTATGGGCTGGCGGCCAGCATTTGGTCGAATGATGTGCGGGCGATCAATCGGCTCGTGCCGAAGATTCGCGCAGGCACGGTGTGGGTGAACTGCCATAACTTTGTAGACCCCAACATGCCGTTCGGCGGGTTCAAGCAGTCAGGGTTCGGGCGCGAGCACGGCAAGGCTGTGTTGGACTTGTATACCGAGCTGAAGTCGGTGTGCGTAGCTTATTGAGTCGCCTGGGGGCGATGAGGGTTGCCGTTGCTGTTGCCGCTTTGTTGGGCGGCTGCGGGGGCGGGCAGGGGGCCGGTGGTGGCGCGGGCGGCGCTGACGGCGTGTCTGCTGACGCGGCGCACGGGGCCGCGGCCGACGCGGCCTCCAGCGGTGCGGCACGCGCGGGCGGACCGGGTGCCGGCGACGCGGCCGGCACAGGCGCATCGGGCGCCACGCGCGCGGCCAAGCCACGCGCCGTCGACGCGGCACGCCTAACCGCCGCGGATGCCGACACAGCTAACTGGCTGACCTACGGTCGCACCTACGACGAACAACGCTTTAGCCCGCTGAAGCAAATTACCCCACAGAGCATTGGTCTGTTGAAGCTCGCGTGGCATTACGACCTCGATGCCGCGCATCGTGTACAAGAGACAACGCCGCTCATTGTTGACGGCGTTATGTATGTCACGAGCGCCTGGAGCAAGGTCTTCGCGCTCGACCCTGCCACTGGAAAGCAGCTCTGGGCGTTTGATCCAGCGGTCCCCGGTCAGACTGGAGTCAAGGGCTGCTGCGACGTCGCCAACCGGGGCGTCGCCTTCTGGAACCGTAAGGTGTATGTCGGGACGTTCGATGGCCGCTTGATTGCGCTCGATGCGTCGACGGGTCAACAGGTTTGGTCAGTGCAAACCACGGACCCGGCCAAGTCCTACACCATCACCGGTGCCCCGCGAATCGTCAAAGGCAAAGTCATCATCGGCAACGCCGGCGGTGAATACATAACCCGCGGCTACGTCTCGGCATACGATGCAGAGACTGGCAAGCAGGTATGGCGCTTCTACACCGTGCCGGGCGAGCCGGGAAAACCTGACGGTGTGGCTTCGGACAAAGTCCTCGAGAGCAAGGCGCGATCCACTTGGAACGGTGAGTTCTGGAAGGGTGGCGGGGGCGGCACCGTCTGGGACTCGATGGCCTACGATCCCAAGCTCGATCTCCTCTACATCGGCACCGATAACGGCTCGCCGTGGAATCGCGCGGTGCGCAGCCCGGGCGGCGGTGACAACTTGTTCATTGCTTCCATCATTGCGTTGCGGCCGGACACGGGCGAGTACGTGTGGCACTTCCAGGAATCTCCCGGTGAGAGTTGGGATTTTTCCGCAACCCAACACATCATGCTGGCTGACTTGCCGATCAACGGTAAGCCGCGTCATGTGTTGATGCAGGCCCCCAAGAACGGCTTCTTTTACTTGTTGGATCGCGAGACGGGTGCGTTCATCTCGGCGCGCCCCATTGCGACCGTCAATTGGGCTCTGAGCCTGGATCCGAGTAACGGACGGCCGAAGGAAAACCCCAAGTCACGGTACGGCGAAACCGGGCAGCCCTGGGTGTCTTTACCTGGACCGTCAGGCGCCCATAGCTGGCAGCCCATGTCTTTCAGCCCGCAGACGCGCCTTGTGTACATACCGGTAACCGAAGCGGCGTTCGTGTTCATTGCTCAGAAGGCTTTCAAGCCGAAAGACTTTGGGTGGAGCACTGGTGTCGATTTCAACGCCGGCAGCTTGCCCGAGGACCCGAAGGCACTGGCGGCCATCAAGACGCAGCTCAAAGGCAGCCTGTCGGCCTGGGACCCCGTCACTGAGCGTGAAGTTTGGCGAGTGCAATATCAGCAGCCGTGGAACGGGGGCATTCTGGCAACGGCCGGGAATCTCGTCTTCCAGGGCGATGCCATGGGTGACTTCGCGGCCTTCCAGGCGGACGACGGCAAACGGGTGTGGTCAGTTCAGACTTACACTGGAATTGTTGCACCTCCCGTTTCCTATGAGGTCAACGGTGAGCAATACGTTGCCGTGGAGGTAGGTTGGGGCGGCGCGTTTGGGTTGGCTGCCGGCGAGTTGGCGCGCGATTCACACGTCAAGGGCAATGTGCCGCGCGTGCTGGCATTCAAGCTGAACGGGGCTGATGCGTTGCCGGGGCCGCTCAACATGGCGCCCAATGCGGCGAACAACGCGTCGACCGGGCCGGCCAGCGCACCGACTGGATTTGACTCCAAGCTCGCACCGCCGCCTGACGAGGCGACTCCCACCGTTGTTGCGCAAGGCAAACTGCGCTACCACACGTACTGCAGCATGTGTCATGGTGACAGTGCGGTGAGTGGCGGAGTGCTGCCGGACCTACGTTATTCGGTTGCGCTCGGCAATTCAGGCATTTGGCAGAGCATCGTTCACGATGGAGTGCGCCAGGCGAACGGCATGGTTGCGTTCGGAGGGCAGATGAGCAAGGACGAGATCGAGACGATTCGCGCGTACGTTGTGCACCGCGCGAACCAGCAGGTTGCCGAGGATCGTAAGCAGGCCAAATAAATTCGGAGCGAGAGCATGACGCTGATGTTCGCCCCCGATGGTCAGTCAATTGGTGGACTTCGCATCTCGGAAGTCATCTCGCCGCCGTCTCTATTCCAACACACGACCGAAGACGTCGCCCGAATCGAAGCGGCGGTGTATTTCTTTCTGCTGCAGATCGAAGGTTCCAGCGTGAATTCGCAGGACAACCGGGTGGCGAAGCTGACGTCCGGTGATTTCTCGCTCTGTACGACAGCCCGGCCTTACGAGATCAATCTCCCGGTACCGAGTCGAAGAATTGTTGTGGTGATTCCCGACAATTTGATGAGGCGGCATTTGGCGTGCCCTGACAATGTGATAGCTGTCCGCATGCACGGCACTCGAGGGATGAACCTGCTGCTCGCGAACTTCGTGCAGTCGTTCTGGTCATGCCGAACTGAAACGGTGGACCAGTCGGTGGCTCTGCGTATGTCCTATACGCTGCTGGATCTGATCGCCGCGGCGTATTCATCCACACCGCAGGTTCGCTGCGAGCAATCGTCCCTGGTGGCGGCGCACCGGGTTCGCATCATCAGTTTCATTGAGGCGCATTTGCGCGATCCTGAATTGACTCCGCGGCGTGTGGCGCAAGCTTGCCGAATTACGGCGCGATACCTTCACCATCTGTTTGCGAACGAATCGGAGACGGTGACCCAGTACATCCAGCGCCGGCGGTTGGAAGAGTGCGCGCGGGCGCTGATCGCGGCGCCAGTGCGTGGGAGATTGGTTACTGAAATTGCGTTCGACTACGGCTTCAACAGCCTGACGCACTTTGGAAGGGTGTTTCGCAACCAGTACGGTTTGACGCCGAGCGAGTATCGGCGCGCCGCAAGGAACTAGGCGCGGGCGTTAGCTCGAACAACACTCTGTCCGTACGGCTTCAACCCGTACCAGACCACCAGTACCGCCAGCGGCGCTGCAATGGCAGCAACCGTTGCAATCGAGTATCGCAACGCGCTCTCTGCGTGAAATACATAGTCGGTAAACAGCGCGACTGCCGTAGGTCCCAGCCCATAACCGACAATGTTAAAAATAAACATATACATGGCCGATACCTGACCACGCATTTGATTCGGCGTGATGATTTGCAGCGCCGCGTTGCCAGGGCCTATTCCCAGCGACAGGATGAACTGTCCGAGGGCAATGCCCGCCAATGCCAGTTCCGGCGTGGGCATCAACGGAAACAATATCGTCACGGGCAGGGAGGCCACCGTTGCGATGAGTACCACCCGCATGTTGGCATCGTCATAGCCTTTCTTGGCATAGCGCTCGGCAAGCCACCCGCCGGTCATCAACCCCAGCGGCGAGATGATCAGCAGAATAAGGCCGGTCAAAAACCCGATCTGCGGCACGGTCCAACCGTAGGTGCGCACGAAGAACGTAGGTGTCCACCCCTGCACACCGAACAACATCATGGACTTGATACCCATGGCCAGGAAGATCGGCCAATAGGTCCTGCGCTCGGAACGCAGGAAAGCAACAATCTGCTTCACCGGCAGCGACTTGGGGCGGCTGGCGGTGCCGGTCTTCGTCGTGTCGACCGCCATCAATCCGCGCCGGGCCGGCTCCTTGACGGTGGCCATCACAACCGCCAGCAGCAGTCCGGGTAGGCCCACCGCAAAAAACGCGAGCTGCCAGGCGTGAATGTCACCGACGATCGGCAGAGTAACTTTGGGCAGGCCGGTGACCAGGTGAATGACCCAGCCGCCCAGGATCAGCGCCAGTCCTGAGCCGGCCGAGAAGCCAATGCTCATTACCGCCATGGCACGCGGCAGCTTCTCCTTTCGAAAGGAGTCCGTGAGCATGGAGTAGGTTGCAGGCGCGAAAGAGGATTCGCCCGCTCCAACACCGACCCTGGCCAGGAATAGCTGCAGATAGCTGTGGGCGGCACCGCAGAGCGCAGTCATGACGCTCCAGAACGCAATGCCGATTCCAATGATCAGCCGCCGACTGCTCACATCCGCGAGGCGCGCGATGGGCAGTCCAAGAAACGCGTAGATACTCACGAACGCCATGCCGAGCAGCAGGCTCATCTGGGTATCGGTGATTCCAAGGTCGTGCTTGATGGGGCCGACCAGCAGCGCCAGGATGCTTCGATCGATGGTGGAGACCATCAGGGCGACGGTGAGCACGCCGAGCGCGTACCAGGCCCTGCGTGGGCTTGGCCAAGGCTGTTCGTCGGGTTGGCTCATCGAGCTTATTATCCCCTCGCAAGACCGGAACGGCACGCACGCTCGGTCGAGTTTTAGTTCCCCCAGGGTGGAATTCCGACCGGTCACTGCGCGTCACAATATGATTTTAGGATGCACCCATGCTCGAGTTGCTGACGTCCGAGACGCCGAATGGCTGGAAGATTTCCATCGCACTGGAAGAGATGGGTCTGCCGTACACCTGGAAGCACATCAAGCTTTCCGAGAAGGAGCAGAAGGCCGATTGGTACGTGAAGCTCAACCCCAATGGGCGCATTCCCACACTCATTGACCATGACAACGACGACTTTGCCATCTTCGAGTCGGGCGCCATCCTGATCTATCTCGCGGAGAAAAGCGGAAAGTTCCTGCCGAAGGATGTGAAGGGACGCTCGCTCGTGTTGCAATGGCTGATGTTCCAGATGTCGGGAATTGGTCCGATGATGGGTCAGGCCAACGTTTTCCTCCGCTATGCGCCGGAGAAGATTCCGTACGCGATTGATCGCTACCAACGCGAGACGCTGCGGCTGTTCGGCGTGCTTGATAACAAGCTTGCCTCCAGTGAATACATCGCTGGCGACTATTCGATCGCTGACATTGCGTTGTGGCCGTGGATCAGAGGCTACGGTTGGTCAGGAGTTACGTTGGACGGATTGCCAAACCTGCAGCGCTGGCACGATGTTATTGCCGCGCGTCCCGCCGTGACGCGCGGAATGGCGGTGCCGCCGGCCGTTGATCTCGGCAACCGCACGCAGCAGACGGTGGATGCCGGACGCAAGTTCCTGGTGTAAGTCGATATGACAAAGCGTTTCCGCAAGATCGCCACGGAAGAGGCTTTCTCCATCCCCGAGCAAATGGATGCGATGCGCGAGCTCGTCAAAAAGAGTGACGCGTACGACCCCGACCTGTTCCTGTGGAACTTCATGGCGCGCGGCGGCCAGCTGACCGACCGCCTGCTGGACCTGGAAGGCGAGCGGCTCAAGATCATGGACGAAGCCGGCATCGACATGCATCTGCTGGCCCTGACATCGACGGGCGTGCAGATGTTGGACGCCGAGCGCGGCACCGCGCTCGCTTCACTCGCCAACGATCGGCTCGCGGATATCATCCGTAAGCGGCCGGATCGATTCGCGGGACTCTGCACTGTCGCACCACAGGATCCGGCGGGTGCGGCACGTGAGATCGAGCGCTCCATCACCAAGCTGAAATTGAACGGCGTGATGATCAACTCGCACACCAATGGCGAGTACCTCGACCAGCCGAAGTTCCTGCCGATCCTGGAGGCCGCGGCCGCTCTGAAAGTGCCGATCTACATTCACCCGCGATCGCCCGCGCCCTGGATGGCGGCCGCTTACCGCGACTATCACCTCGAGCATGCTATCTGGGGGTATGCGGTCGAGACCGGCCTGCACGCGGTGCGATTGATCATGTCCGGTGTGTTTGACCGGCTGCCGACGCTGCAGATCGTGATCGGCCACATGGGCGAAAACGTGCCCTACGGCTTGTATCGCATGGACTGGATGTACGAGATGACCGGGCGCACGAAGATGATGGAGCGGCCGGTTCTGCAGATGAAGCCCAGTGAGTATTTCAAACGCAACTTCGCCATCACCACCAGTGGCGTGAACTGGACTCCGGCGCTGCAGTTTTGTATCGACGTGCTAGGGGCGGACAAGGTCATGTGGGCGGTCGACTATCCGTATCAGGAGACGATGGAGGCCACGCGGTGGTTGAACGAGGCCCCCATCCCGGATGCCGACAAGGAGAAGCTGTTTCACGGCAATGCCGAACGTATTTTCGGGATAGCGGCATGAATCAAACGGGCGCACCTGCGTCCGAGGCGCCTTGGCCGAGCCCCCGCGTCGCCTGGTACGCGGTGGGTATTTTCGCCCTGGCGCTGACCATCAACTTCCTGGACCGCGGCATTGTGGTGCTGCTCATCGGGCCGATCAAACACGATCTGGGGTTGTCGGATTTCAAGGCCAGCCTGCTGATCGGCTTTGCGTTCGTGTTCTTCTACCTGTTCCTCGGCCTGCCCATTGCGCGCCTGGTGGACACCAGGAGTCGGCGCCTGATCGTGGGCTGCGGGATCGCGCTGTGGAGCCTGATGACTGCCTTTTGCGGTCTGGCGCAGAACTTCGTTCAACTATTCATTGCGCGCATCGGCGTAGGGGTGGGGGAAGCCTGCAACGGGCCCGCCACCTTCTCGATGCTCTCGGACCTGTTCCCGCGGGACAAGCTGCCGCGTGCCATTGCGGTGTTGAATTTCGGGTTTGTCGCCGGAACGGGACTTGCCATGCTGCTGGGTGGCGTGGTGATTCACTTCGTCTCGACCATGCCGGCCGTGTCTCTATATCTGTTGGGTACGCTACATCCCTGGCAGGTGACATTCATACTGGTCGGCATTCCGGGACTGCTGGTGGCCGCATTGTTCACCACGCTTCCTGAGCCGGTGCGCCGCGGCCGGTTGGTCGGAGTACCCGAGTCGCTGCCCGTCAGGGAAGTATGGAACTACATGAAGGCCAATCGCGCAGCTTACGCGCCGATGTTTCTTGGCTTGGCTTTCAATGTGATCGTGGCATTCGGAGACCAGACGTGGACCCCCACGTTCTTTGTCCGCACACATGGATGGACGGTGGTACAGGCGGGAGTGGTGCACGGAACTGTTGTGATCTGCACCGCGCCGTTTGGCCTGATAATCGGTAGCTCGCTGTCAGAATGGTTTGCGAAGAAGGGCTACGCCGACGCGAACATGCGGGTCACGCTGATAGGGATTGCCCTGAGCACCCCCTGTGCGGTGCTCTTTCCGTTTATGCCCACCCCTGAGCTCGCTGTGGCCTTGCTGGCGGCACAGTTCTTTTTTGCGATGTTCGTGCCGGGGCCGCTGAACGCAGCCCTGCAGATCATCACTCCCAACCAGATGCGCGGCCAGATAACTGCTTTGTTCCTGTTCGTGTTCAACATAGTGGGTTTCGGTATCGGACCCAGTTTTGTAGCGGGCCTGACTGACTATGTGTTTCACGATGAGTCGATGTTGCGCTATTCCCTGGCGCTCACCGGCGCGGTCATGGGGACCGCGTCGGTGGTGACGATCTGGACGGGGTTGAAAGGGTACGGGGTGGCCGTTAACCGGGCAGCTTGAACACCGCACGCGCATTCAACTCATAAAACTTCCGTCGGCTGACCGCGGACCCTTCCTTGTCCATTTCGCCCACTTCGCTGGCCTCGAACTGATACGGGTAGTCCATCGCATACATCACCCGGTCCTCTCCCAGCACTTCCTGGCAGAACCGGATGGCGGGTGCCCATGCCATGCCGCTCGAAGTTATGTACACATTCTCGCGCATGTATTCGCTGATCTTGCGTTTCAGGGGCTTTATGCAGGCATAACGCTTGGAGTTGACTGTGGCCTGGTGCATGTAGTCGAGCCTGAACAGCCAGAACGGCAGCGCTTCGCCCAGGTGTCCCACCACGAATTTGAGCTTGGGAAAGCGATCGAACGCGCCACTGGTGATGATGGACAGCAGGTGCATCCCGGTGTCCACGCCGAAACCGTAGATCGCGCCATCCAATCCGCGTTGCAGTAGCGGTTGAATCAACCCGGCGGACGGGCCCGTGGGATGTAGATACAACGGAACATCGAGCGCCTCGGCTGCGGCGAAGATGTCCCAGAACTTCGGATCGTCGAGATATTCGCCCAGTGTGTGGCCGTTCAGGATGGCGCCCTTGAGGCCCAACTTGCGCACCCCGCGCTCCAACTCCTTGGCGGCTTCGCTGGGCTCTTGGGGCGCAATTGCGGCCAAACCGGTAAAGCGGGTGGGGTGCTTGGCAATGGCTGCGGCGAGTTGATCGTTGCTCGACCTCGCCAACGAGACGGCGGTGGCGGCGTCAAACACTTGCACGCCGGGTGATGTCAGCGACAGGATGTGCATATCGACACCTGTGGCGTCCATGTCAGCGACCCGACGTTCGCCCACGTCCTGGAGTTTCTCAATGATCCGGGTCGCGCGGGCGCTAGGGCTGCCGAGGTAAAAACCCCACAAGCTCAGGAATCCGGGATCCTGAATGGTCCGGTTCGCCAGCATCTGGCGGTACAGGGTGAACTGTTCGGTTGTAGCGAACGCCTCTTCGGTGGCTATGCGGGTGTAATCCATGGTCGGTCCCTCTTGAATCTGCGCGCCGCAGTATCGCATCCGGCGCGCCGACCTCAAGTGCGCGCACAATCGAATCAGGTTTCTGTGTGAGTCGAGTCCGCAGGGTGGCCTTTGATGCCTTATATACAGGCAATGACTGGTTCACTCCAAGGTCACGTTGCTATCGTCACCGGTGGTGGCCGTGGCTTCGGCAAGGCCATCGCTGTGCGCCTTGCGCAGGAGGGCGCGGCCGTCACTGTGACTGCCCGCTCACAGATGCAACTCGACTCGGCATCCCGCGAAATCAATGCCGCGGGCGGCAGAGCGCTGGCCGTGGCAGGCGATGTCACCAACCGCCAGGACGTCGCGCGAGTAGTCAGTGCGACGGTCAGGCAATTCGGTCCCGTTACGCTGATGGTCAACAACGCAGGGGTGGCGGGGCCCTTTGGTCCCATCGGTGTTGTAGATCCCGATGAATGGTGGGCATCACAAGCGATTCATGTGCGTGGCCCCTTGCTGTTCATCAGCGAGGTTTTGCCGGACATGATCAAGCGCCGGGCCGGTCGCATCATCAACGTTGCCAGTCGCGGTGGCATGGAGGTGACTGCCCACCTCTCGGCCTACGGCGTAGGCAAGGCTACGCAGATCCGGTTGACTCAACACGTGGCGCTCGAATGTAAAGAGCACGGGGTCAGCGCTTTTGCGATTGAGCCTGGTACCGTGGTCACGGAACTCGCTGAGGGTACGATGGCCTCGCCCGATGCGCAGCGTTGGGTGCCTGGCATGCTGACTGTGTTGAAGGAGATCAAGGAGCGCGACGATCCTGCCGTGGGCCTCGCCAAGTGCGGGCAAATGTGCGTGGACCTTGCCTCCGGCCGCTTCGACGGCCTCTCAGGTAGTTATCTCACGCCGCAGGACGACTTTGCCGCCCTGCTCAAGGGGCGCAAATGACCACTCAATTTCCGACTTCGTTCGATTTCACGGGCTTCAATGCTCCCTCGAGGGTGGAGTGCGACGTCTACGACCTCGTTGTCGAAGGTACGTTGCCTCCCGAAATCAATGGCTCGTGGTTTCAGACCGTACCGGATCCTCAATATCCGCCAATGCTCGGGCATGACACCTATTTGAGCGGCGACGGAATGATGCGGATGGTGCGATTCGAGAACGGCCACGTCGATTTCAAGCAGAAGTACATTCAGACGGAGCGCTTCAAGAACGAGCGTCGTGCTCGACGCTCACTGCATGGCCTCTACCGCAATCCTTACACGGACGATCCAAGTGTTCGGGGCAAACCCCGCAACGTGAATAACACCACTCCCATTTTCCACGGCGGACGGCTGCTGGCCTTGAAGGAAGACAGCCACGCGATGGAGCTGGATCCCGATACGTTGGAGACGTTGGGGGAGTGGGACTATCGCGGCAAGTTGCGCAGTCAGACGATGACCGCGCATACCCGCCCCGATCACGATACAGGGGATATGTATTTCTTCGGCTACGAGGCAGGCGGGCTAGCGACGCGCGATGTCTCGTACTGCGTCGCGAACAAGAGCGGCGAGCTGGTACGGGAAGAATGGTTCCAGGTGCCGTACTGCGCGTTGATGCACGACTTCGCGGTCACGAAGGATTACGCAATATTTCCCGTGTTTCCTACGACGGCGGACCTGGAGCGGCTGAAGGCGGGTGGACCCCACTGGATTTGGGATCCCACCAAGGACACCTACATCGGCATCATGCCCCGCGACGGCAGTGTAAAAGACATGCGTTGGTTCAAAGGTCCCGCGCGTTCCGCTTTCCACTTCATGAACGCGTACTCGGAAGGGCCACGTGTGCATTTGGACTTCGGCTGCGGCAAGGTCAGTCCCTTCCCGTTCATCCGCGAAGCGAGCGGGATCCAGATTCAGCCGCAGGATATGGCGGGCAGCTACGTCCGTTGGACCTTCGATATGTCCAAGCCTGGCGAGAAGTTCGAAGAAACAATCATCGGGCCATCGGGTGACATGCCGCGCGTCGCAGATAAGGACGCGATGCGGGATTATGGGATCGGCTACTACCAGACATACGATCCGCACGCCGGGCCGCCGCTGATTGCGGGGCCGGTTGGTGCGGGATTCAACACGATCCTGCGGCTGGAGGTACAAACCGGGAAGGTGAAGAGTTTTGTGCCGGGGCCTCAGTCAACGGTGCAGGAGCACTTCCATATCCCTTCGGCCAAGCCCGGCCACGAGGGGTATTTGGGCTTCATTGTGGACAAGCATGCCGAGAATCAGTCGGAGGTGTTCGTGTTGGAAGCCGAGCACATTGAAAAGGGTCCCGTGGCACGTATCAAGGTGCCACTAAGGTTGCGCGTGGGTGTGCACGGCAACTGGGTCCCGGCGCAGGCGCTGTGAGGCGCCTGCACCCTGCGAGGGGCCTAACCGTTATGTTGGCGCCGGTACTCGCGCGGCGTAGTGCCGAAGCGGGCTCGGAATACCCGTCCAAAGTGAGTTGGACTGTTGAATCCGTAGTCGAATGCGATGGAGGTGACGGTACGCCCCCGTTGGGCGGCCACAGTTAGTGCTCGCGAACATTCCTCCAGCCGCCGGCGGAGTATGTATCGCGCTACGGTCTCGGACTCGTTGGAGAACAGATGATGCAGGTAACGGGGGGTCATCTTGCACGCATCGGCAACGCGCATGGGCGTAAGATCGGGATCACCGAGGTGAGCCTCGATGAAGTTCACTATGCGGATCCGGTGCGCTGTGGCGAGCGAGGATCGATCCGAATGCGACTGCGGCAACACGGTGTAGGCGCTGGCCATCAGGTCCAGGATTGCCCGCGTGATGCGCGGCGCCACCGCAGGATCGAAGTCCTCCCGGCAGCGGTCCCAGAAATCTCTCAGGAAATGCGACAGCAGGCCGCTCAGGCCCGAGTCGCCGCGCATGGGCACCGCCACGACGCTTTCCGGGCAGGCCAGATGTCGCCGCAGCACGGTGTCAGGAATGCCGACTACGAACATCCGGTTCGCGGTTTCGAACACCATTTCGTACGGTCGTGTTGTGTCGCACAACGTGAAGTCGCCCGGACCGAGCCGTGCTTCCCGCCCGTCCTGCCGGTTCACGCTCTCGCCTTCGAGCTGCATGTGGAGAAAAAACATCGCCGCGCGCGATCGCGCTACGTGCGAGCGCAGGTGCCGCACGGTCTGGGCGTCGGAGTAGACCTCCGCCAGGCGCATGTCACCGACCTTGGTGCGGTTCAACTTGCCGGAAAAATTCCGCAGGTCCACCGGGTCGGACACAATGGGCGTGAACGAAGCGCATGCCGCATCGTTCCAGTATTCGATCTTGCGGCGCGGATCCAGGCCGGCCGTCGAAAACGATTCAAGCTGACTCATATCGGCACCCCCTCGAGTGGTTCGAGCACTGCCTCAACTCGCCAATTGCTTTATTTTATATATACCGCCCTACAACGGTTATATATCATAACTGAATTCACCCGATGGTAGAGCAGCCTTGAGTACGATGCAAGACTCCAACGAATCAACTTCCGCAATGCTCGCGGCACTGGCCGCAGGCCTGCCGCCGTCGGTCAAGATTGCGTTGCCCGCGGAACACACTCTCGTAATAACGTTGGCCCGCGCGCACAAACGTAACGCACTCGACGATACAACCGTGCTGGGCCTTGCTGCCCTGTTCGAGTCTCTGCCGGCTGCGGTACGGGCGGTGGTACTGGCCGGTGAGGGCGAGCACTTCTCCGCCGGGCTGGACTTGAGTGAGCTCAGTGAGCGCAGCACGGTGGATGGGATTGCCCACTCGCGCCTCTGGCACCGGATTTTCCATGACATCGAATTCGGCCGCGTTCCTGTCATTGCCGTATTGAAAGGGGCGGTAATCGGCGGCGGGCTGGAGCTCGCTTGCGCCGCGCACCTGCGGGTGGCCGAGGAGTCGACTTACTACGCATTGCCCGAAGGGCAGCGCGGAATCTTTGTAGGTGGCGGCGGTTCGGTGCGTCTGCCGCGTCTGATCGGCGTGTCACGCATGGCTGACATGATGCTGACCGGCCGGACCCATGATGCGCAGGCGGGCCAGGCGATGGGCATCTCGCACTACCTGGTGGACGCCGGCAAGGGTCTGCAGAAGGCGTTGGAGCTGGCTGCTAAAGTGGGTGCCAACGCTCCGATGACCAACTTCGCGGTCATACACGCGCTGCCGCGGATTGCCGAGAGTGATCCGGCGGCCGGCTACCTCACCGAGTCGCTGATGGCCGCCATTGCGCAGGGCGATGAGGAAGCCAAGCGCCGCATCCGGGATTTCCTGGCGAAGCGGGCGGGGAAAGTGGTCGGACCCGGCTGATTCGAAACGCATGCCGAAAGCCAAACGCAAGGACTCCAGTGATGAGCCTGAGCCCGCGGGGAAAGCCGTGAAATTCGGGCCCCTGACCGAGTACCTGGGTTATGCGCTGCGCCGGGCGCAGATGTCCGCGGTCGCGGAGTTCCTGGAAGCCTTCAAGGAAGTTGACCTGCGGCCGACGCAATTAGCCGTCCTGATCCTCATCGACGAGAACCCGGGCGTGCGCCAGACCGCAGTCTGCGAGGCCCTGGGAATTCAGAAGGCCAACTTCGTGCCGTTGCTGAATGAGTTGGAGCGACGGGGGTTGGCGCTGCGCAAGTCGGTATTGGCGGATCGGCGTTCTTCCGCGCTGCATCTGACGCCTCTGGGCAACACGCTATTGCAACGGGCGCGCGCCATCCATGATGCCTACGAAAGTCGCTTCATCGCGCGGCTCGGCAAGCGCGGACACGATCAGCTCCTGGCACTGCTCAACAAGGTCATGGAGGCCGGCTGATCGGGCTTGAGCTTCAGGAAGTACAGTACAACCGCGCCCACGAGTGAGCCCAGCGCCATGTACATCGACACCGCCGGTAGCGTATAGCCCCATGTGAACAGGTACCCGGCCGCGATCGGCGCGAGTACCGATCCGCCGCGTCCCGCACCGATCGCGAACCCCGTACCGGTTGCCCGCACGTGTGTTGGAAATACCTGCGCGAAGATGGCGTACAGACCGACGATCCCCGCGTTGGTGCAGAAGCCGGCGCACGCGCACAGCAGCGACAGCTCGTTCAGGTTCGCTGCGCTTCTGCCGAACAGGGTCACCATCACCGTGGATAACACCATAACTCCGATGGTGACCTGCTTGAGCCCGAGGCGCTGAGTCAGCAGCCCGAGTGTCGCGCCTCCCAAAGCACCTCCGACGTTGGCCCAGACCACCACGCCTGCGGCATCCGATGGCTTGAAGTTCATGTCGACGACAATCTTCGGAATCCACTTCAGGATGTAATAGAACGTGATGACGTGGAAGAAGTACGCCACTGCCGCAAGAATGGTGGTCAGGATGAGGGCCGGCGCGAATATGTCCGACACCGAGCGCTTGCGCACTTGTGCCGGGATCGCAGGCAGCGCCGCAATTGCTGCGTGTTTCATGCGAGCCAGTGCGCGGTTGATGCGCTCGAGCGCGCCGGCCGGCTGCTTCTGGGTCAGCCAATGGACTGATTCGGGCACGAGGAGCAACACCAGCGGAATGAACAAGGCGGTAATCGCCGCGCCGAAATAAAACACCGAGCGCCACTCATGGCCGACCAGCAGTTGCTTGACGATCAAGCCGCCCGTCACAGCTCCGACTGGGTAGCCAATTGCCATGATGGACACGCACAGGTTACGGCGGCGCAGGTTCGCGAATTCGGCGGTGACGGCATTGGTGGCGGCGAGCAGACCGCCAATCCCGAGGCCTGTGACAAAGCGCCACACCTCCAGCTCCGGGATCTGGCGAACGGTGGTCACCATGAACATGCCGGCGGTCATCAGTGTCAGGCACCCGAGCATGGTGGGGCGCCGGCCGATCTTGTCCGCGATGCCGCCGATCACCACCGAGCCGAGTGCCATCCCGATCAGCTCCATGGACAAGACGATGCCGAGCGCGGCACGGTCGATACCCCATTCCTTGGCGATGCCCGGGGAAGCGAAGCTGATGGACAGCACGTCAAACCCATCGAGAGCCGTCAGTCCTACGGTGATGGCGATGACAATGATCTGCAGGGGGCTCATTGGCGCGCTCGACAGTGTGTCGCGCGGATCGGTGTTTACAGAAATGATGTTCCCCTTATGTCGAACTGCGCCTACAGGTCGTCGATCCGCGCGGCGGTCACTGGCTTTGCTCCGGCAGCGACCGCGGCTTCGTGCGTGTGGATTCTCGGCAATACGTGCGTACTATAAAAGACCGAGCAGTCGATCACCGTACGAGGGGGGTTCGGGCGCAGGGTCGAGAGGGCCAGTTGCCAGGCTCCGGCCAGGACGCCCAGCCACTGCAGGAAGTGGTGGGCGGTGGCGCCCACGAGGTCGGCATCGGCGGCCGCCTGCGTGCTCGCGGCGACGCCCGTGCCCGCAGCCGTCGCGCGCGTGCCGGCGCCCGGCGCAATTGCGTCGATCAGCCGCTCCACGGCCGCCCGCATCCCCGCACACCCCCCCAGCAGCCCGCTGCGCAAAGCCGCAAGCGCATCCGCTGAATCACCAGGCAGCAACCCCGCCACCTGCTCCATCTCAGTCAACAGTTCTCCCAAGGCCTGACCACGGTCGCGCAGGACCTTCCGCCCAAGCAGATCCTGCGCCTGGATGTAGTTGGTCCCCTCGAAGATTGCTCCAATGCGCGCATCCCTGAACACCTGGGAGATCTCAGCATCGTCGACGTAACCCATCCCACCGTGGACCTGCACCCCTAGGGAGGCAACCTCCATTCCAACATCGGAGCACCAGGCCTTCACGACCGGAGTCAACAAATCAACACGGCGAGAGGCAGCGGCTCGCGCTTCCCCGTCAGGTGTCCGCTCAACTAGATCCAAAGTCGCGGCGGTCGTATAGGTAAGACACCGCGCGGCATGTGTCAGCGACTTCATCATCAGGAGCATTCTGCGAACGTCGGCGTGTTCGATGATCGTCCGTTGTGCGCCCATGGCGTCGCGTCCCTGCAGCCTCTCTCTCGCATGGCTTCTTGCGAGCTGTAGCGCGCGTTCAGCCAAACCGAGGGAGTGGAGGCCGACGCCCAGCCGCATGTGGTTCATGATCATGAACATGCAGCCGAGCCCCTCATGCAGGCGCCCGAGTAGCCAGCCACGGGCGCCGTCGTGCTCGCCCAAGGCCATCACGCAGGTCGGACTGGCCTTGATTCCCATCTTGTGCTCGACGGAAACGGCCTGGATGTCGTTGTTCTGGAGCGTTCCATCCGTCGAACGGACCTTTTTTGGAACGAGGAAAAGGGAGATCCCTTTCAGGCCCGGCGGGGCGTCCGGAGTGCGGGCCAGCACGAAGTGAACGATGTTTTCGGAGAGGTCGTGGTCTCCCCAGCTGATGTAGATTTTGCGACCGAAAAGTCGCCAGGCGTCGCCTTCCGGCTCAGCCCGTGTGCGCAGTGTCGACAGGTCAGAGCCCGCCTGCGGCTCCGTCAGGCACATCGAGGCAGTCCATTCGCCACTGGTGAGCAGGGGTCCGTACTCGTTTATCAACTGCGCCGAGCCAACCCCACGCAGCACTGCAACGACTCCGGCGGCAAGCTCCGGACACATTGCAAAGGCCAAATTCGCACCGCCCCACATCTCAGTCGCAGCAGCAGCAATGAGCGCAGGCAACCCTTGCCCACCCAACTCCTCAGGCAACCCCAAAGACACCCAACCATCACGCCAGAAGCGGTTGTACGCGGCAGCGAATCCCGGTGTGGCGACTACTCCATGTGCTTCGCAGCGCGATGGTGAACGATCACCCACGCTGTTGAGAGGTGAAAGCACCTCGCCTGCAAAGCGCGCTGCACTCTCCAGCACGGGCGGTGCGATATCAGCGAGGACCTCGGCGTAGCCGTCGATTTCGATTGCGCCGGTGCTCTCGGCTGCTTGCCGCAGAGCAAAGTTCATCAGCTCGAGGGGCGCCTCGTAGGCGGTCTGGGCCATAATGGTGGAACAGCTCAATAGTCCTGTACCGATCAAGGGTAACGTAATGGCCGACACTCCAGCACCCGCCTTCGAAGTTCTCAGTCAACATCACTGCTTCGGCGGCACCGTGGGCTTCTATCGCCACGCCTCCACTAGCACTTCAACTCCGATGCGATTCTCGGTTTTCGTGCCCAAGCAAGGCCGCACTGGCCGTGTGCCGGTGTTGTATTACCTCGCCGGTCTCACCTGCACGGAAGAGACCTTCATGATCAAGGCGGGCGCGCAACGCGTGGCCGCAGAGCTGGGCCTGATGCTCGTGGCACCTGATACGAGCCCTCGTGGATTGAACCTGCCCGGCGAAAGCGACTCGTGGGATTTCGGCGTGGCGGCCGGCTTTTATCTGGATGCGACTCAGGAGCCGTGGTCGAAGAACTACCGGATGTACAGCTACATCACGAAGGAGCTGCGGGCGCTGATTGAGGCGCAATTCCCGGCGGACCCGGCACGCACCGGAATTTTCGGCCATTCCATGGGTGGCCATGGCGCGCTCACGCTCGGTTTGCGCAACCCGGATATCTACAAGTCCATCTCTGCGTTCGCGCCCATTTCAGCGCCGAAGCAGGTGCCGTGGGGACAGAAGGCGTTCAGCGGGTATCTCGGTCCTGACAAGGGGCAGTGGAGCGCTTACGACGCAACCGAAATCGTGTTGGGACTCAAGGATGCCGCGCGCCGGCCCCACATTCTCATCGACCAGGGCCTGGCCGACCAGTTCCTCGAGAAGCAGTTACCGCAGCATGTGTTCGAAGCGGCTGCACAGAAAGTTGGATTGCCGTTGACGCTACGTCGTCAGGAAGGATACGACCACGGGTACTACTTCATTTCGACGTTCATGGAGGATCATCTCCGCCATCATGCGAAGCTGCTGAAGGGTTGAGAACCGCCGGGCCGGCGGCCGCGATCAATACTTCGCGGAGCCAGGCGTGGCCGGGATCGGGCTCGTTGCGCTTGTGCCAGATGACCACCTCGTGTGTGTCAGGTGTTTCAAATGGCACAGGCAGCAACTTGATGGGTGCGAGCTTCGCCAACGTCTGCGCAAGATGCTCAGGCAGCGTCGCAACCAACTGCGTCCCGGCCAGCATGAACGGTATCTCGATGAGTCCCTGAGTAGTCGCCCGGACATCAAGATCGGCGCTCATGAGCCGCCGAACGAGCTCCTCCAACGGAATCGTATGCCCGCTGGGCCAGCCGAATACGTGGGGCAAAGAGAGGTACTGAGCCTCGGTGATGTGATCGCCCACGGTGGGATGATCGTTGGCGACGGCGCACACCCACCGCACCGGCCGCAGATCCACAATCCGCAGCGATTCCGGGAATTCGCGCAAACCAAACAAACGCAGGCTATTGAGCCCCAGGTACAGATCCGCGTCCCCATACTCCAGGCGAGACAGGGTGGTCTCCGAAAAATGCTCGACATGGCATCGAATGCCCGGCGCCTCCTGCGACAGACGGCGAAAGACGGCGGGCATGACACGCAGCAGGGCATCTGCCGAGACGATTACGGTAAATGTCCGCTGTACTGTCCCCGGATCGAAACTGGGCTGGGTGCCCAGTGTCGCCTGAATCTTTAAAAGTGCCTCGCGGACAGGCTCGACCAACGAGAGCCCCCGCGGGGTGAGCTGCATATCGCGGCCCACCCGCACCAGTAACTGGTCGTCAAAAAACTCTCTCAACTTCTGCAGTGCGGCACTCATGGCCGGCTGCGATACAAAGACCCGCTCGGCGGCGCGAGTAACGTTCTTCTCGTGGAGCAGTGCGTCGAGTGCTATCAGAAGGTTGAGGTCGAACCGGTTGAGCTGCATGGCGGCGGCTATAGTACCGAACGTATACTCTGGAGATATGGCTGCAATGAAAGGTATGGGTCCCAACGAAAGCGACACCGTGCGTCGCATTGTCTCGGATATGAAGGACCGTCCGGGCCCTCTGATCGAAGTATTGCACTCGGTGCAGGCGGCGCTGGGCTACGTTCCGCCGGATGCCGTGCCGATACTCGCTGAGGCCCTGAATCTGTCCCGGGCCGAGGTACACGGGGTCGTGACCTTCTATCACTTCTTCCGCGAGACTCCGCCGGGCCGCCACACGGTGCATCTGTGCCGAGCCGAGGCATGCAAATCCATGGGCGGCGATGAACTAGCCGACCATGCCAAGAGTCGATTGGGAGTGGATTTCCATGAGACCACCAAGGATGGCGCGATTACCCTTGAGCCTGTGTATTGCCTCGGGAACTGCGCATGCTCCCCTGCAGCTATGATTGACGGACGGCTCTACGGCCGGCTGACGCCAGAACGCTTTGACTCCCTCATGGCGGAGCAGAGGCAGAAGGCGGGCGGGTCCAAGCAATGACTGCAGCTACTGTATATGTCCCTCGCGACGCCTCAGCCCTATCCATTGGGGCGGGTGAGGTGGCGACTGCGATTGCCAAGGAATCATCGACCCGCGGAATTGAGCTGAAGCTTATACGCAACGGCTCGCGGGGAGCCTTCTGGCTCGAGCCCCTGGTGGAGGTGGCGACTCCTGCCGGTCGGGTGGCGTACGGACCCGTTACAGAGGCGGACGTACCCAGCCTGTTTGCTGCTGATTTTCTCAACGGCGGTGCTCATCCGCTGTTCCTGGGACCGACGGATGAGATTCCGTGGTTCGCCAGTCAACAGCGACTGACTTTCGCGCGTGTTGGCATCGTCGATCCGGCCAGCGTTGCGGATTACATCTCCCACGGCGGCTTTCAGGGCTTACGGCGCGCGCTTTCCATGGCGCCTGAAGCCATCGTTCAGGCTGTATTGGACTCCGGTCTGCGAGGCCGCGGCGGTGCCGCATTCCCCACCGGTATCAAATGGAAGACGGTTCTCGAACAGAAGACCGAGCAGAAGTACATCACCTGCAACGCTGACGAAGGCGACTCAGGCACGTTCTCCGACCGGATGTTGATGGAGGGTGATCCTCTCTGTCTGATCGAGGGAATGACCATCGCGGGTGTCGCAGTTGGTGCCACTCAGGGTTACATCTATCTACGCGCCGAGTATCCGCACGCTTACCGCGCGCTGAACACGGCTATCGCCGCGGCCTATCAGACTCGGTACCTGGGGTCGGATGTCCTGGGGAGCGGTAAGCGTTTTGATCTCGAAGTGCGGCTGGGTGCCGGCGCCTATGTGTGCGGCGAAGAGACCTCGATGCTCGAGAGTCTGGAAGGCAAGCGCGGCGAAGTGCGCGTTCGGCCGCCACTACCGGCGATCAAGGGTCTGTTCGGGCAGCCTACGATTGTTAATAACGTGATGACGTACGGCAGTGTCCCTACGATCCTTCACCAGGGCGCGGAGTTCTATAAGAACTTCGGGACGGGCCGTTCGCGCGGCACGTTGCCATTGCAACTCGCCGGCAACATCAAGCGGGGCGGGCTGATTGAACGCGCCTTCGGTGTGAGCCTGCGTGAATTGCTGTACGACTACGGCGGTGGCTCTGCCACCGGCAGGCCGATTCGGGCAGTGCAGGTTGGTGGACCCCTGGGGGCCTATATACCGGCCTCGCAGTTCGATGTGTTGATCGACTACGAGGCGCTGGCTGGGATCGGCGCGCTGTTGGGTCATGGAGGCATTGTCGTGTTCGACGATACCGTCGATATGGCGCTAATGGCCCGTTACGCGATGGAGTTTTGCGCGGTGGAATCCTGCGGCAAATGCACACCTTGCCGGATCGGTTCGACGCGCGGTGTCGAAGTGATTGATCGAATCCTGGGTGGAGTGGAGAGCGAGCGCAATCTGCAGTTGTTGGAAAATCTGTGTGAGACGATGTTGCAAGGATCGTTGTGCGGCCTCGGCGGCATGACACCCTTCCCGGTACAGAGTGCGCTCAAGCATTTCAGAGAGGATTTCCGCGGAGACGCACATGTACGCAATCGACTACGAAGATCTGGGGACGCCACCGGTAGCTGACAGATCAGCCGCTCTGGTTACTGTTGAGATTGACGGACACCCGGTTTCGGTACCGGAAGGAACCTCTGTAATGCGGGCCGCGGGGCTCGCCGGTGTGCAGGTGCCCAAGCTGTGCGCCACCGATACCCTCAAGGCGTTTGGATCCTGTCGGCTGTGCCTGGTCGAGATTGAAGGCCGCAAAGGCTATCCAGCTTCCTGTACGACGACCGTTGCCGCCGGTATGAAGATCCGCACTCAGTCCGAGAAGTTGAGTGAGTTGCGGCACGGCGTTCTGGATCTGTACATCTCGGATCACCCGCTGGAATGCGATAGTTGTCCCGCCAACGGCCACTGCGAACTGCAGGACATGGCCGAAGTCGTCGGTATCAAGGAGACTTCCTATACCGGTAAGACGGCCATGCACCGGCCGGCTCCCGCGGACATGAGTAACCCTTATTTCGCCTTCAATCCCGAGCTGTGCATCGTCTGCTCGCGTTGCGTTCGGGCTTGCGATGAAGTTCAAGGGACGTATGCGCTCACCATCCAGGCGCGCGGCTTCGAATCGAAGGTGTCGGCCAGCGAGAACAAACCCTTCCTCGATTCCGAATGTGTGTCATGTGGCGCCTGCGTGGAATCCTGTCCGACGGCGGCACTGACTGAGAAGTCGCTGATGGGCCTGGGTCAGCCCGACCGGGCTATCACAACAACCTGCGCCTATTGCGGTGTGGGTTGCAGCTTGACAGCGGAAGTGCAGGGAGAAGGCGCCGATGTCGATGTCGTGCGAATGGCCCCGAATCGCAACGGCCATGCCAATCAAGGGCACGCGTGCGTGAAGGGTCGCTTTGCATTTGGCTATGCGACGCATCCCGATCGAGTGCTGAAGCCCATGATCCGCAAGCGCATCACGGACGAGTGGCGCGAAGTCTCGTGGACCGAGGCCATTGACTACAGCGCGAGCGAAATCCGCCGCATCCAACAGCAATACGGCCGCGATTCGGTCGGCGGGATCACATCCTCGCGTTGTACCAACGAGGAAACATTCCTCGTACAGAAGCTCGTACGGGCCGCGTTTGGAACCAACAATGTCGATACGTGCGCGCGCGTGTGCCATTCACCGACCGGTTATGGATTGAAGAATACGCTCGGTGAGTCAGCCGGAACCCAGGAATTCAGATCCGTCATGCAGTCGGATGTGATCATGGTCATCGGCGCGAATCCCACCGATGGTCACCCGGTGTTTGGCTCGCAGATGAAGCGTCGCCTGCGCCAGGGCGCCAAGCTGATCGTCTTGGATCCGCGTCAGACCGCGTTGGTCTCCTCGCCACACCTCAAGGCTGATTTCCATCTGCAACTCCTGCCCGGTACCAACGTCGCCATGCTCAACGCGTTGGCCCACGTGGTGGTGACTGAGAAGCTCACCAAGGAAGACTTCGTTGCCGAGCGTTGCGAGCCGGGTCCGTACGCGAAGTGGAAAGCTTTCGTCGCGCTGGAGAAGAACTCACCCGAGGCAGTCGAATCGGTTACCGGCGTCCCTGCAGAGCTCGTGCGTAGCGCGGCGCGCCTCTACGCAACGGCCGGAAATTCGGCCATCTACTATGGATTGGGTGTCACCGAGCACAGTCAGGGGACTACGACGGTTATTGGGATTGCAAACCTTGCCATGGCGACCGGTAACCTTGGTCGAGAAGGCGTGGGCGTCAATCCGTTGCGCGGCCAGAACAATGTGCAGGGCTCCTGCGACATGGGTTCATTCCCTCATGAGTTCAGCGGGTACCGGCATGTGTCGGACGCCTCCGTCCGCCATCTCTTCGAGTCTGCCTGGGGTGTCCCCCTGGCGGAGGAGCCGGGTCTACGTATCCCCAACATGTTCGAAGCGTCTCTCGATGGGACGTTCCGCGGCATGTACGTCCAGGGTGAGGACTTCGTGCAGTCCGATCCCAACACCCATCATGTCAGCAAGGCGATGGAGGCCATGGAGTGTGTCATCGTGCAGGACCTGTTCCTGAATGAGACGGCACGTTTCGCACATGTCTTCCTGCCGGGCTCGTCTTTCCTGGAGAAAGACGGCACCTTCACGAACGCGGAGCGCCGGATTTCGCCCGTGCGCAAGATAATGGAGCCGCGGGCGGGCTATGCGGACTGGGAAATAACCCAGCTGCTGTCCAACGCGCTGGGCTACAAGATGGACTATAAGCATCCGTCCGAGATCATGGACGAGATTGCCAAGTTGACTCCGACTTTCGCCGGAGTGTCTTACGAAAAGCTCTATCGATTGGGCAGTATCCAATGGCCCTGCAACGATGCGGCGCCAGAGGGCACTCCGACCATGCACGTTCACCAGTTCGTGCGTGGCAAGGGCAAGTTCCTCATGACCGAGTACGTGCCGACAAGCGAACGCTCCAACAGCCGATTCCCGTTGATTCTGACGACCGGCCGTATCCTGAGTCAGTACAACGTAGGGGCCCAGACACGACGCACACAAAACGTGATCTGGCATGCTGAGGACGTGTTGGAGATTCATCCGCACGATGCCGAAGTACGTGGAATCAGTGACGGTGACTGGGTCGGTTTGACCAGCCGTGCGGGAGAGACCCTCCTGCGCGCGAAGGTGAGCGAGCGAATCGCACCTGGCGTCGTGTATACGACGTTCCACTATCCAGAAACCAACGCCAACGTTGTGACTACCGAGAATTCAGACTGGGCCACCAACTGCCCGGAATACAAGGTGACCGCGGTCGAGGTCGTTCACGTCAATCAAGGCGATGCTTGGAAACAACGCGCGGCTGAAGAGCGCGAAGCGCCGCAGTCGCCGCGCAAGCACGTGCGGCATCCGGCACCAGCGTGACGGAAGCGGTAGTTACACAGCCTGCGCTGGCGGTTAGTTCCGAAGTCAGTGTAGAGCGCTGGTCGCAGGGGGAACTGACCCGTAAGACCGACCAGGTTGCCGAGGAAATGCCCGTGGCCTTCGTATACCACGGCGTCCCCCATGTCGTTATGTTAGCAACGCCCGCGGACCTCGAGGATTTCGCGGTAGGCTTTACTTTGAGCGAGGGGCTGGTTCAGAGGCCGGAGGAGATCCGATCGGTGGAAGTCACGCGTGCAGAAGAAGCCGCTGACGTGAGAATCACTGTGGCCCATGAGCGTTTTTCCGAATTGTTGCATCGCAGGCGCAATCTGACAGGCCGCACGGGATGTGGTTTGTGCGGGGCCGAAAAGGCGGAGGATGCGATTCGCGAAGTGGCCCAGGTCGGACCGGGGCCCACGGTGTCGGTCGAAGGGTTGCATGAGGCTATCGAGCAGTTGGGCTCGATGCAGCCCATCAACGCTCGTACCGGCAGTGTGCACGCCGCCGCCTGGGTGATTCCCGGCAAGGGAATCCAACTCGTGCGCGAGGATGTAGGCCGTCACAATGCCCTCGACAAGGCGATCGGGGCGCTGGTGCGCTCGGGTGCGGACTTCGCCGCCGGGTACATGCTGATTACCAGCCGGGCGAGCTTTGAGATGGTGCAGAAGAGCGCCACGGTGGGAATTTCCTTTCTGGCGGCACTGTCGGCGCCGACGGGGTTTGCCGTGCGCCTGGCCGAAAAGACCGGCCTCACGCTGGTGGCGTTCGCCCGCCGCGACCGACACGTGGTCTATGCACATCCGGGGCGCCTCAAATGAATACCGATCTCATGATCAAGATGTTGAACGAGATCAGCGCTTTTTTTGATGGCGAGGATGACAAGGAGCAGGCGGCGCAAGATGTCAAAAGCCACGTGCGGCGCTACTGGGAGCCGCGCATGCGCCTGCAGCTGCTGGAGTACTTCAAGGAGCGCCAGGGGGCAGGGCTGTCGGAGCTTGCGTTGAAAGCGGTGACCCTGTTGGCTGCCGAGTCAAATCCGCCGCGCCAATAGCTCCTATTTCATTTATCGATTTCTGCCGGCCGGGGCGGGCGGCTACCGTGCCGCCCATGAATACGCCCTTCAGTGACTTCGTTCGGGGAGCCTCCACCGAGATCTCCACTCTGGATGAAGGCCTGTTGCCTGCCCTGACCAACATACTGCCGGCCGGTATGTCGGTGTATGTCGCCCATACGCCCAAGGCGTCCCTGGATGATGTGATACGGGTTGCACTCAAGGTGCAATCGCTGGGCTTTCGGGCCTCTCCCCATATCGTGGCCCGCAGACAACCCAGCGGGCGTGCACTGAAGGAGGCTTTGAGCAAGTTGACCGATGGTGGAGTCGAGCAGGTGTTGCTCGTCGCCGGTGACTTGGAGAAGCCGCTGGGCGAGTTCACCAGCACGTTGGACATCATCGACTCAGGGGTGCTGGAGGCCTCGGGGATCAAACGTGCTGGCGTTGCCGGCCACCCGGAGGGGCACAAGTCGATAACCCCCGCTGACCTGCTTGCGGCCCTGCGCCACAAGCAGGCGTTTGGAGCGAGGACTGGCATCCAGATGCATATCGTCACCCAGTTCGGGTTCAATGCTGAGCATGTCTGCACCTGGGACCGGCGTTTGACAGAAGAGGGCATCACGTTGCCCGTGCACGTGGGGATCGCGGGTCCGACCCCCTTACCCAAGCTGATCAAATTCGCCATGCACTGCGGCGTTGCCGCTTCCATGCACTCGTTCGTGAAGAACATGGGGGCCATGGCGAACCTGGCTCGACTGGCGACCACCCCGGATGAGATGCTTGACGGTCTGATCCGCGGGCGCGCGGCTTACAGCGGCAGCCGGCTCGTGCAGCCGCACTTTTATGCATTCGGCGGGACTGAAGCAACGGCGAAATGGTTGCGTGCGCTCGTGGACGGAAGCTCCACCGAAGAAGCCAGTAAAGAAGGATTAGCTAGCTCATGCAACCTGCGTCCGGGAAAATCGCATTGATCTGTGGTTCCGTGGCCTTTGACTCCATCATGGTGTTCCAGGACCACTTCACCAACCACATCCTGCCCGACAAGATCCATCGCCTGAATGTGTCGTTCCTGGTGCCGGAGCTGCGTCGCGAGTTCGGCGGCTGTGCGGGGAACATCGCTTTCAACCTCAAGTTGTTGGGGGACCTGGGCTATCCCATGGCCACGGTGGGCCGCGACTTCGCCCCCTATCGGGAATGGATGGCCCAGAACGGCGTGCCCAGCGACTACATCCGGGTGGTGTATTCCGAGCATACGGCGCAGGCCTTCATCACCACCGACATGGACGACAATCAGATTACCGCCTTCCATCCGGGCGCCATGCAGCAGTCGCACTCCAACAAGGTGTCGGATGCGCCGGCCGCGGCCATTGGCATCGTGGCGCCGGATGGCCGTGATGGGATGATCCAGCATGCGGAGCAGTTCGCGGCAGCCGGCATTCCCTTCATTTTCGACCCGGGGCAGGCACTTCCCCTGTTCGGCGGGGAGGAGCTGCGCAAGTTCATCGACCAGGCCGCCTGGGTGGCGGTCAATGACTACGAGTGGGAGCTCGTCCAGCAGAAGACCGGCTGGAGCGTCCAGGATGTCACCCAGCGGGTGAAGGCGCTGATAGTGACCCGTGGAGCCAGCGGATCGGTGATCTACACCCCCGATGAGGAAATCCAGATCGCCTGCGCAAAAGCCAAGTCGGTCGTGGATCCGACGGGCTGCGGCGACGCCTACCGCGCGGGCCTGCTCCATGGCCTGCTGCACGGGCTGGATTGGCGCACCACGGGGCAGATTGCCTCACTGATGGGGGCCATCAAAATCGAGTCCCTGGGTACGCAGAATCATCGGTTTACGCCGGCGGAGTTTCAGGCAAGGCTCAAGGAGAACTTCGCGGCCGGTTAACCTCCGGTACACTTCGGGACCTGCGGTGGGCGCTCGCCGCCCCCCTTACCCCCGAAACTGCGGAAAAGAGTCAAATGGCGAACAACTATTTATTCACGTCCGAGTCCGTGTCCGAAGGTCACCCGGATAAGGTGGCCGATCAGATTTCCGATGCGGTACTCGATTCCATTCTGCGCGAAGACCCGCGTGGACGTGTTGCCTGCGAAACCCTGATCAAGACAGGGGTGGTCGTCGTCGCCGGCGAAGTCACCACCAAAGCGTGGGTGGATGTCGAAGCGCTGGTCCGCAAGACCGTGCTCGATATCGGATACAACTCATCAGACATGGGCTTCGACGGCGCCAGTTGCGGTGTCGTCAACATCATCGGCAAACAGTCACCGGACATCGCTCAAGGCGTTGACCGCAAGGACGAGCGCAAGCAAGGTGCCGGCGATCAGGGCCTGATGTTTGGCTACGCAACCAACGAGACTGACGTGTTGATGCCGGCGGCCATCACGTTGGCTCATCGGTTGGTGAAGAAGCAGGCCGACGTCCGCAAGAAGGGCAAGCTGCCGTGGCTGCGCCCCGATGCCAAGAGCCAGGTCACCCTGCGCTACGAGGACGACAAGCCGGTAGGTCTGGAAGCCGTGGTGCTGTCAACTCAACACAGCCCCGACATCTCCACCAAGGCGCTGCGCGAAGCCGTCATGGAAGAGATCCTCAAGCCGGTGTTGCCGGCCAAGTGGGTCGACAAGCGCACCAAGTACCACATCAACCCGACGGGTCGCTTCGTAGTAGGCGGGCCAGTGGGTGATTGCGGGCTCACGGGCCGCAAGATCATCGTCGATACCTACGGTGGTTTCGCCCGACACGGTGGCGGCGCGTTCTCTGGCAAGGACCCCTCGAAGGTCGACCGGTCGGCGGCGTATGCCGCGCGGTATGTGGCTAAGAATATTGTTGCCGCTGGATTGGCTGAGCGGTGCGAAGTGCAGGTGTCTTACGCGATCGGCGTTGCCGAGCCGACTTCCATAATGATCGAGACATTCGGCACCAGCCGCCTGTCGCGCGACCGGTTGACTCAACTGGTGCGCAAACATTTCGATCTCACGCCCTACGGGCTGCGTGAGATGTTGGATCTGGTGAGGCCGATATACCAAAAAACTGCCGCCTACGGACACTTCGGACGCACCGAGTCCGAGTTCACGTGGGAAGGCACCGATAAGGCGGATGAGCTGGCAGATGATGCCAAGGGAGCCGCCCGGGCCGCTTAGTAGAGAACTTTGGCCGCGAGGTCGCGGCACCGCGCGTTTTTGAGGAGCGTTGCGACAGACAGGCGCAGGACACGACTTGCGCAGGGTCTGCCAGGCTCGAAAGCGTCGCGATTCGTCAATACGGCGCTCGTTCTTTATCGGAGCATTCGTGTTATGAACGCTAATCTGAAGTCTCAGACGACTCACGATTACAAGGTCGCCGACCTGAAGCTCGCCGATTGGGGCCGCAAGGAAATCCTGATTGCCGAGACAGAGATGCCGGGCCTGATGGCCATCCGTGAGGAGTTTGCCCCCGTGCAACCTCTCAAGGGTGCGCGGATCACCGGCTCTTTGCACATGACCATCCAGACTGCGGTTCTCATTGAGACACTGCAGGCACTGGGGGCGCAGGTTCGTTGGGCGTCGTGCAATATTTTCTCGACACAGGATCATGCGGCGGCGGCCATTGCCTCGCGTGGTACGCCGGTGTTTGCCTGGAAGGGTGAATCGCTGGCGGATTACTGGGATTACACACACCGCATCTTCGAGTGGCCCGACAACGGTTACTCCAACATGATCCTGGACGACGGCGGCGATGCAACTTTGCTGTTGCATCTGGGCGCCCGTGCGGAGAGCGATGCGAGCCTCATCTCCAAGCCTACGAGCGAGGAAGAGACGGAGTTGTTCGCCGCCATCAAGGCGAAGTTGAAGACGGATCCGAAGTGGTATTCCACGCGCCTCAAACATGTGAAGGGCGTGACGGAGGAGACCACCACCGGTGTGCATCGCCTGTATGAAATGGCGAAGCAGGGCTCGTTGGCTTTCCCCGCAATCAATGTCAATGACTCGGTCACCAAGAGCAAATTCGACAATTTGTATGGTTGCCGTGAGTCACTCGTGGACGGCATCAAGCGGGCCACGGACGTAATGATCGCTGGAAAGGTTGCGCTCGTTTGCGGCTATGGGGACGTGGGCAAAGGTTCGGCGCAAGCACTGCGCGCGCTCTCAGCCCAGGTCTGGGTCACCGAGGTCGACCCGATCTGTGCGCTGCAGGCGGCGATGGAAGGCTATCGCGTCGTCACCATGGAGTGGGCGGCCGACAAAGCTGACATCTTCGTGACCTGCACCGGCAACTTCCATGTGATCACCCACGATCATATGAAGCGCATGAAGAACAACGCCATTGTCTGCAACATCGGTCACTTCGACAACGAAATCGATGTGGCGAGCATGAAGCAGTACACCTGGGAGAACATCAAGCCCCAGGTGGACCACATCATTCTGCCGGACGGCCGGCGGCTGATTCTGCTGGCGGAAGGGCGTCTGGTGAACCTGGGCTGCGGCACGGGTCATCCGAGCTATGTGATGAGCTCGAGCTTCGCGAACCAGACCATTGCGCAGATCGAGCTGTTCACCAATCCGGGCAAGTACCCGGTGGGCGTGTATGTGTTGCCCAAACACCTGGATGAGAAGGTGGCCCGCCTGCAGCTGAAGAAGCTGAATGCGGAGCTGACCGAGCTCACCGACACGCAGGCTCGTTACATTGGCGTGGACAAGGCTGGCCCCTACAAGGCCGAGCACTACCGTTACTAAACTGCCCGCGTGAAGAGAGGATCTGATGTCCCTTGCGACCAGCGAACAGCGTTCACAACGCGCAGCCAACCCTGAAGTTGTGCCGCGGCCGTTCATACTGACGACTGCGTGCCCGGACACCACGGGAATTGTTGCTGGAATCTCGGGATTCCTGGCCTCTCATAACGCGCTGATCACCGAGGCGCAGCATTACGACGATCCGTACGGGAATACGTCGTTTATGCGGACTGTGTTCCATGACAACGGTAAGGGAATGCCGTCCATGGAAGAGTTGAACGAGAAGTTCAGCGCCTCGGTGGGTCAGAAGTTCGGGATGAAATGGCAGTTTCACGAAGTGCAGCGCAAGTGCCGTGTGCTGTTGGCGGTGTCCCGTCAGGGGCACTGCCTCAACAGCATCCTGCATCGCTGGAGCACGGGAACGCTGCCGATTGAAGTTGTGGCGGTCGTGTCCAATCACCAGGACATGCGCAGCCTCGCGGAGTGGCACGGGGTTCCGTATCACTATCTACCGATCATCGACGGGCGTAAGGCCGAGCAGGAACAGCGGATGATGGAGCTGTTCGAACGCTCGGACTCCGAGCTCATGGTGCTCGCCCGCTACATGCAGATTCTGACACCGGAGGCGTGCCGCTTTTTCGAGGGGCGCGCCATCAATATTCATCACTCGTTCCTGCCCGGGTTCAAGGGCGCCAAGGCGTATCACCAGGCGTTCACCCGCGGTGTGAAGCTCATCGGTGCCACGGCACATTATGTGACGACGGATCTCGACGAGGGTCCGATCATCGAGCAGGAAGTCGAACGTGTCGATCACACTCTCTCGCCGGAAGACCTGACGGTCATTGGTAGTGAGTTGGAGAGTGTTGCGTTGAACCGCGCCATCAAGTGGCATGCGGAGCGCCGCGTATTCCGCAACGGCAGCAAGACTGTTGTTTTGAGGTAATGCGGATGGGCGCGATTGTTATGGACGGCAAGGCCGTCGCGGCGAAAGTTCGTGCTGAAGTCGCGGTGCGCGCCCGGGAGTTTGCTGCTCGATTCGGGCGCCGACCGGGACTTGCAGTTGTGCAGGTTGGCCAGGATCCGGCTTCTTCGGTGTACGTGCGTAACAAGCGGCGTTCATCGGTCGAGGCGCAGATTGAGTCGTTTGCACATGACTTGCCGGTTACCACCAGCCAGGCTGAGATTCTCGCACTCGTCGATTCACTGAATCGCGACCCGCGGGTCGATGGGATTCTCGTGCAGCTTCCGCTGCCCAAGGGAGTTAACACTGACGTCGTCATGGATGCGGTGGACCCAGCCAAGGATGTTGACGGCTTTCACCCGGTCAATACGGGGTTGCTGGCGCAGAAGCGACCGCAGCTGCGGCCGTGTACGCCGTTCGGGGTGATCCGGCTGGCTGCTGAGTATGGGATTGCGTTGACGGGGTTGCGTGCGACCGTGGTGGGCGCCTCGAACATTGTGGGGCGGCCTATGGCGCTGGAGCTGCTGCTGGCCCGATCGACCGTCACCGTGTGTCACACCGGGACGCGCGATTTGAAGGGCGAAGTCGAGCGGGCGGATGTGGTGGTTGCCGCGGTGGGCAAGGCCGGGTTTGTGCCCGGAGATTGGATTAAGCCGGGCGCAGCCGTGTTTGACGTTGGTATCAATCGCACGGCCGAAGGGAAGCTGGTCGGTGACGTTGAATATGACAAGGCGGCTGAGCGGGCGGGGTGGATTACACCCGTGCCGGGTGGGCTCGGGCCGATGACTATTGCTATGTTGCTGTCGAATGCGGTGGATGCGGCGTTTAAGCGCGCCGGCAAGCAGACGGGTTAACCATTGGGCTGAGCCTGCTGAGTCAGCGACCGCATTCTTTCAGCCACAACCTGAGTGCGTTCAGCGAGTGACTCGTCTGGGAAAATCATCCCGGGCAAAACATCCAAGAAATTCGGCGTGGCCAATAGCTCGGTGAAGCGGGCTTTGAGATAGGTACGAAGCTCCATCGGAGCGTTTAGAACCTCATCGAGCAACCCTGGTCTGCCATCGAGTACGTTGATTATGTCCTCAAGGTCGTGACTGGCGAGCATGTCGCCCCCACCGCGGTCCGAATACGCTTCGAATTTGGTAGCGAGAAAAGCGGGCGCTGTGATCAGCTTGATGATCGTTCCGCTTGGTAACTTAACATCCCGCGCGGTCTCGACTGCGAGAGGATACCAAGGGTTGGCGAAGCCAAGGACTCTGGAATCCATCGGCATCAGGTCGACTTCAAGGCCACGATATCGCCAGCGGCAGATCGGAGCATCACTCGCAGTGTCGCGACTGAAGCCCAACCCGGCTAGCTCCTTCTCGATGCCGTGATAGGCCGAAAGGGCCGCGACGCGCGCCACTAGATCAACGTCATATGTCACGCGTACAGGCGCAGCAGCGGAGTCTGTGATCAGCAACCCCACCGCGCATCCTCCGACGAACACGAGTTGGTCGCGAAGCGGCCCCAGGGCTGCGGCGATCAGTTCAATCTTGGAGAGATTTGGATCCGTGCTCACTGAAAGTACTCAGCCAGTTTCTTTTGAGCAATATTGCGTTCTCGGGCTTGTCCGGAACGGATCGCATCGAACAGAGCGAGAATGGCGTACAGCCGCTCGTCACGAAGCGCGGCGTCTGGCACCGTTGGATACAAGGGCGCCACACTCATCCCCCTGACCGTTCCATTCTTGTGCGGCCACACCGGTACTGGATCTGCGGAGGGCGCGATTATGGTGTTCAGAGGGGCGGCGGCGTACGAGGTTGGCACTCCCCGGCTCAGCCGCCCATGCACCGCGGGGAAAGCGTACTTTGCGCCGGACAATACGAACTCTTGTAGTTGCGGCTTGAGCGCGACTGGCCGACGATCTTGAAACAGCACTAAACCGGCCACTGCCGCACGCTTCAATGCGGCATGCACGGCCGAAGGTGCCAGACCGGTTTGTGCAGCGAGTTGTGGATAGGTCGCGCTCGCGCTTTTAGCCTGGCCCACCAGGAGCGCCAGAAGTACGTAAAGATCCTGCGGTTTCAGCGCGAGTTGCTGATTGCTGAATTTGGCCATTCTCAATTCTCGAAATGAGAATTCTGGGGAACCCGAACCTAACCGGCCAATCTGGGCAAGTCAATATTCTCAATTCAAGAATTAAGAATGGCACCCGGCATTCCTCAGAAACTCAGTGTGCGGGCAGTATCCGTTTCATCTATAGCTGCCATTCCCATCATCGATTTGCTCCTTGGGGCGACGGCTCTTACCGTCGCTCGCCTGAAGCCACCCTAGCCAGGAGTCGTCATGAGTCAGAAGAACTTGGAGCAATTGCTCCAATCAGCCGGCAATCCCGTCAAAATGCTGCGAAATTCGCAGATCGGGGCTTATGTTTACCCGGTCGTGCCCAGTGAATACAGCAATTGGCGCGATGAGCAGCGCGCCTGGCGCGAGTCGGCTGTGCTGTTCGACCAGACTCACCACATGGCCGAACTGACCGTCAAAGGTCCTGATGCGCTCAAGCTGATCAGCAATACCACCATCAACAGCTTCGCCAATTTCTCACCGAACAAGGCCAAGCAGATGGTGCCGATTAGCTATGACGGCTACGTCATTGGCGACGGCATCCTGTTCTACCTGGCGCAGGACGAGCTGCTGTTCGTCGGCCGCGCACCGTCGGTCAACTGGATTCAGTTCCACGGCGAAACGGGCGGGTACAAGGTCGACATGATTCGTGACGACCGTTCGCCCTCGCATCCGCGTGGGAAGGCGGTCATTCGCCGGCACTACCGCTTCCAGGTCCAGGGCCCGAATGCCGCGAAGATCCTGGAGAAGGTGAACGGTGGGCCAATCCCGGACGTGAAGTTCTTCACCATGGATTCCATCACTGTGAAGGGTCGCAAAGTTCGTGCACTGCGGCACGGAATGGCCGGTGCTCCCGGACTCGAGATCTGGGGTCCCTACGAGCAGGGCGACGAGATTCGCGACACGATCCTGGAGGCGGGCCGCGAGTTCGGACTCGTGCCGGTTGGCTCGCGCGCGTATGCAAGCAACACGCTCGAGTCGGGCTGGATTCCTTCACCTCTGCCCGCTGTGTACACGGGTGAGAAGATGAAGAAGTACCGCGAGTGGTTGCCTGCCGGCGGCTACGAAGGCACGGGCTCGATCGGTGGCAGCTTCGTGTCGGACGACATCGAAGACTACTACATGACGCCTTACGAGCTGGGATACGGCCCGTTCGTCAAGTTCGATCATGACTTCATCGGCCGTGATGCGCTGGAGAAGATCTCCAAGGAGCCGCAGCGTAAGAAGGTCACGTTCGCCTGGAACGGTGAGGATCTCGCGAAGATCTATGCGTCGCTGTTCGTTCCAGGTGGCGAGAACTACAAGTTCTTCGACCTGCCGCTCGCCAATTACGCGTCCTCGTCTTATGACAAGGTCACTATGGGCGGCAAGACTGTCGGCTACTCGATGTTCGGTGGGTATAGCTACAACGAGCGATCAGGGTTGTCCCTGGGGGTCGTGGATCCGAACATCAACCTCGGTGACGTGCTGACGCTGGTTTGGGGCGAAGAGGGCGGCGGGACGAAGAAAACGACTGTCGAGCGGCATAAGCAGCTCGAAGTCCGGGTGAAAGTGTCGCCGGTGCCGTATGCTAGCGTCGTTCGCGAGGGGTACCACGAAGGGTGGCGCACGCGGAGCGCGTAAGCGCCGGAGATCGGGCGGCCAAGGCCGGACGACTCCAAGGTTGAAAGTGACAGGGGTGCGGGGGATGGTCTCTCGCACCCCTTTTTCGTTGTGCGCCCGGCAGGGCGCAATAAGAAAGCTGAGCCAGGAAAAACTGATTGTGGCTGGAAAGAACGTCGGGCAGGTGTCGCGCTCAAAGTCGGCGGCCCTCGCAACTGTTGCTATTTTCTGCTTCGCCTACTCCGTAGTTGCTCTTGCTCTTTTGCACTTCTTGCGGCCGGATTACGCTCCCGCAACCAATTTCATCAGCAACTATGCCGTGGGTCGTTACGGCTGGATCATGACGACTTGGTTCCTTGCCATGAGCTGTGGCATGTTGACGCTTGCGCTGGGACTCTATCGCAATGACTTGCGTTCCGTCGCCGCTCGCCTAGGCCAGCTACTGTTCGTAGTCGCGTCGATCGGGCTGGTCGTCTCAGCCATTTATCCCACTGATGCGCCTGGCTCTCCATCAACTCGCTCGGGAGACATTCACGACATGAGCTTCCTCGTGAATGTCGGAAGCATTTTCATCGCAACCGTCCTGCTGTCCGCGAGTTTCGGGAATCACTTAGCTTGGCGTTCTTATCGCCGAACCGCTTGGACACTCACCGCCCTGGTCTTGCTCGGCTTCGTTGTCCAGTTTCTTACTCTCCACAAAGGGATGCCGTACGGTCTCGCGAACCGGTTCTTTGTCATAGTGCTATTTGCGTGGCTGTTCGCGGTGTCTTTTCGATTGCGGGCATCATCGCGCGAGTAAAGGCGGGCGAAGGGTTTCCGGCAGACCGGCCAACTGGTGCTTTCGACCCTCAGCGGTCAATCGCCAGTGTCTGCTTTCAGGTATTAGAACCGCGATCGCTCGAACCAATTGTTAGGGCATCTCACCATTCGAGCGCACAGCGAAGCCACTTTCACGACCCAGGGCGCGGCATTCTCGCTATCGCAGCGAGCGCGTGGTTAGGGGACATTTTAGGATACGGGGCACAGAAGGTCTTCGATGAGACCAGTCATATTTCCCTGCTCATTGAAGGAGAATTGTAAAGGGCCCGCGTTGATGCTTCGTTCGGACTCGAAAACACGGAGGTTCGCATAGTTATAGGTTAGAAACTTTCGGACCCGTTCCTTCGACACCGGGGCTTGGCCGAGTGACCGCATAATGAAATCATGAGTCTCAGTGCCTTTGGCTGTCTCGCGCTTTACGCACTCGTAATACTCCAAGGTTTCACGACCCTCAGGCGAGAAGAAGAGTTTGTATGCCAGAACGCCCGCTGCGATTGCGGCCACACTTGCAAGCGAAATCACGAGCCGAGTACGTCCAGGTAGCATGGCGTTTCCCTAACGGTGAGCTGAGCGGCCCCGCACCGCAGTCTAGTAATTGATGGCGAGCACACAACAATCTTCAAGGCGATGATTTCGTGCGGTCCAGCGCCCTCAGAATCGACCCTTTCCTGCCTGTCACGAACGGCGGCTATGGAGCAAGCTATCCGTAGTGTCCGGTGATATCGAGCGAAACGTCTGTTACGGAGACCTCATCTCGCCCTTGTTAATTACCCGCTGTTGCTCGTCGAGGTCGACGATGAGGACGTGTCCGCCAACCACGGATGTGAATGGTAGCGCGTACCAGAGCCGGAGGAAGTAGGAGTCGGAGCATGGCGGGTGGGCGTTGGCGCAATAGTCCGGACGAGAATACTTGAGTGGAGATTCGAGGTTATCGGGTGGGCCAAAACGGGTGACAACTATCGACATGGGATCGCCAACCGAAGTTGCGGCAAACGCGTTGGCGTAGCGGTGGCGCACAACGAGACCCCACGCGAGGTAGGCGATGGCAAGCCATAGCAAGCCATGACCGAGGGAAACGACGAGGCGTCTCATAATGGAAGAAACTGCTTCCAGTAAGCGGAGAGCGAACGCGATATAACCTTCGCATCTTCGTGCGATAGCTTTAAAAGTTCAGGCAAAAACTTTAGAAAACAGGCAATCGCCTGATGTTGTTCGTCACTCAGCAATTCGAGACGACTACGGCCATAGGCACCTCGTGGATCTAGAGCGCTTATTGTCCCAATAACACGCATAGATCCTGCATCGTAGTCTGCGAGGACACTTAGCATTAGAGCCGGCAGATAGTAGCGCAAGCCCTCTGCATCCAGATGCGCGATGCAATCGGAATTGTCCTCTCGCAACTGAACATGTGTCCAATCGTGCTTGGGTTCCTCTGGCGGCAAATGCTCAAAACTCTTTTCCTGAACATCATCACCGTAACAATCGGCTACTTGCGCTTGCCGCAAGCTGACACCCCCACCGAGTACAACCCCGCTGAAGGCGATGCGAATCTTGTTCTCCAATGCAGCTTGATCCATGCGACTTCCAGACGCGATCCGGCTCCTGTCACTTCGACGTACTCGACCTGGGAGCTTACGCGTACGCCCGCTTTCGGGAAAGTCCGTATTCAACTACGACCGACGGTTCATGGCCGATTGCTGCCCGACATGGCATCGGCCGCAAGTGGGGCCACCTCATTTCCGAGAACCTTGACCAAGTTCGACGATCCAGCGCCCAGTAGGCAGATTGGCCCGCTTGTCCAATAATCAAGGTGCTCCCCGCAAGACAGGCCGTTCCGTGCCGGAGTTATCGGCGCGGTGGGTCAAGGGATTGATAGGATCGTGGGCTCGTGGCCGCGTACCGGATTCTGTCGTTAGCCACTCTGTCCCCGTCGCGGGATCGCACGCTGTGTACACACTTGCAACAACCACGGTCGCGCGCACGGTACTGCTGACCGTCCGACCGGCACGCTAGGAGGTTGGTTCACGACCGATGAGTTTTAGGTGTTATTTCTGGTGCGGGAGTCACAGAACGTGCTCGGCGTCATCGTGGAGGTGCAGTGTCAGCGATTGAGCACGGGCAGAATTCGGATGTTGCGCTGGCCGCGCGCATCGCTTCCGCAGCGATCGTTGCAAGCGCTGATATCGACGCCGAGCGCTCGAGGTTGTATCTTGACCTCGTATTGATTTCACTTTCGGCGAGCGCCCCAGCGACGACAGAGGCCACTATGAACTCACTCGGATTCGAATATCAAAGCGACTTCGCCCGCCGCTACTTTGGCGAGGGCAAGGCAGAGGGTCTGGTTGAAGGCCGGATGGAGATCGTTCTCAAACTGCTGGTAAGCCGGTTTGGGCCGTTACCGGACAGGATTCAGACTCGTGTCCGTGGTGCGCAAGCCGCGCAGCTGGATGCGGTCGCTGAACGGATGTTGACGGCGCCAACACTTGAGCAGGCGCTCGGCTCGTTGTAGCGAGAAGAGTCTGCTGATTAGCGAGGAGGGGGGCTGGATTCGACGCCGGTTGGTTGATGGTGTTCCAAGCAGATCTGGACGGCTTGGACGAACGAGGTGACCACAGGATCCTGGGCCTCTACGACCTGCGCGGCGGATACCGGCTGCGCTGATAACCCCGGAAGAAGCAGATTCATCAAACCCGCGCCCGGGAGCATCTGACGAATTCGTTCTGCGACCACGGCGCGGTTGTCGCGTTCTGCGCCCGGATTCGCACTCACCAGGTAGACGGCGGCTACGCCGCCTGGGGTAGCCCCTGGCGGTAAACCGGCATCCAGGTCTTCAACCGAAAAATGCCGAGCGTCCAACTTATGATTGCGCAGGATGCGAACCAACAATTCCGCGGCCAGATCGTCCGCGATTGAGCCCAGCGCCAGGCAGATCATCACCGATCCCGGCGCCACCGCCACTGGACCTTGCCATCGGCCGATCAGGTTTTCGCGTTGATGACGCAGTGTTTGGCCTGAGGAGGAATGGTCATCCAGCACAGAACCCCTGCCGCGCCGTTTTGGTTGCGAGAGGTTCTCCCCTCCAATGGTGGAGACCACAGTAACAATCACGTTACGAATCTTCAGCCGCTGCTCTTCGGTGATGGCACCGATCTCGTAATCGAGCAGGCCGAGTTGCAGTGCCGGCATCAGGACGAGATCGCAATAGGCGGCCAGAGAATTGTTTTTCAGGAAGGCGCGCGCGACGGAAATGATCTCGTGGGAGTCCCCGGAGAGCGCGCGTTGATAGAACTTCTGCGGCAGTGTCAGGGCCTGGTTGTCACCCAACAACAGGTCCAGGAAGTTGAGCGCCTTGACGTGCTTGCCGCCGACCAACAAGCACAAGGTCAGCGGAGTCGAGAGAATCAGACCGATCGGGCCCCAGAGCGAGCTCCAGAATATCGCCGCGACAACCACCGAAAGGGGTGACAGGCCAGTGGTATGGCCATATAGCTGGGGTTCCACTATTTGACCCGCAATGATCTCGACCAGGACGAACAGGCCGAGCGTGGCGAACGCCAGCGACCATCCTGGGACCACGGCCAGCGCCAGCACACAAGCAAAGAGCGCCGCGATCCATACGCCCACGTAGGGCACGAACCGCAAGACTGCTGCGAGAGCGCCCCACAGCATTGCTTGTGGAAGTCCTACGAGGGCGAGGCCCAGACCTATGGCAGCGCCTACACCCAGGTTGACAGCGAATTGCGAGACGAAAAATCTCGACAGGCGCTCGCCCGCGTCGTTGAGCGTAAGAGTCATCAGGCGGATATGGGGTGCGCCGGCGATGCGGATGAACCGGTCACGCAGGCCTTCGTGTTCGAGCAACACGAACACCAGCACGACCAACACGATGCCGGTGGTTTCCATGGGGACCCACACTGAGGCCAGGACTTTGCCAATGATTTGGAAGGGGTCGGGGCGGGGTTCGTGCAGTTCGACGGGGATGGGGGTTGTCGCTGGCTCAGTCGGCGTGGTCAGCGCGCTCGCGGCCGGCTCACGGCGGCGGGTACCCACTACCCGGCTGGCCTCTTTGGTCAGCACATTCAGCCGGCCCACGGTGAATTCGTCCAGATTCTGCAGCTTCTGTTGGATGGTCTCCTGGTACTGCGGCAGGCTCGAGGCCATGCGCAAGACCTGGGTGCCGATCACCACGGCCGTTGCCGTGAAGGCCAGTGCTAGCGCAAGAACCGCTGCCAGCACGGAGGTGGTTTGGCCCAGGCCGATTCGGCGCAGCAATCGCACCAGGGGAGCGATCAGCAGGCTGAGCATCAACGCGAGAGTAAGAGGAATCAGTACATCGCGACCGAGGTACAGCAGAGTCAACACGATCGCAAATGCGATGATGCCGCTGGCACGATCGCGCAGCGACACCACCGCAGAAGGATCACCTGGCGCCATACAGGATATTGTACGGCGCCGTCAGCTCAGTGGGTGGCTTTGTACGTCGGCGCCACTTTTGGGGTCATGTAGCGCATGTCCCAGTCCGCAGGGTTGAAGGCCTGATGGGTAGCGAGTTGTACGGGGTAGCCGCCCACCTCCTGCTCGCTGTCGATGATCCGGCCACGACCCTCGATGGTGTCAGCGATGACGCGCCAATCATGCTCGTCGCGGTCCCACGGCCGGGCACCGGCATTCGCAATCACCGAATTCTCAACTTCAGCCGCTGACAGCAACTTCACGCCCTCCGGCAGCGCTGGCGCAGTCTTGATCTCAATGATCTTCGCTGGGCTAGTGGTATACCGGCCCAGCATGGGCAGCGGCCGTCCGATCCGATCCACCGCGATGTTGTCCTTCATGTACAACTCGACGTCCCCGGCACCGCCCAACTCGAACAGCGCGACCTCATTGGGAGTGGAGGGGCCCGCACGCATGACGTTTCCGATCAGTGCAATCTTTCCGACCTGGAAGGGATGCTCACCCCACTCAGCCGCGATGAGGTTGTAGTGAACGGCGCGTTGGCCCGGGTCATAGATCAAGTTGTTGATGACACTTCCGTGCACGCCGCCTTTGAATAGCGGGTTGCGCTCGGCGTCGTGCGCGTAAAGGTTGCCGATAATGAGAATGTCGGTGACGTTATCGTGGATGAGGCTGCCTTTGGAGTGTTCACCCTTGGCATGCGTCGCATTGGCGAGGCCTTCAGCTAGGAGGTTGTTGCTGAAGGTGATTGCGTGCGAGGTATGTTGACGCCACTCGTCGGGGTTGGCGCCGATAAAACGCTTGCCCGAGGACGACAGGTTCTCGTCGATCGACCAGGTCATCGAGCAATGGTCGACAATCACGTTGTAGGCGCCGACGGTTCCCATCGAGTCCGGCTCCCATCCCGTCCCTTTCGACATCCCGGCCGTGCCCGCACGTACTCGAATATGTTGAATGACGACGTCATGAGCGCGGATGTTGACCCCGGCGCGGATTAACGTAATACCGGGAGCCGGCGCTGTCTGACCTGCGATGGTCAGAAAAGGCTCGTCGATTTCGATCTCTTGACCCTTGAAGTCGATGACGCCGCCGACTTCGAACACAATGACCCGCGGCCCCTTGGTTTCCAGGGCCTCCAGCAGTGAGCCCGGCCCTTTGGCGGCCAGCGTGGTCACTTTGAGGATCTGGCCGCCCCGTCCTCCGGGGGTGTGTGCGGCCCAGCCGACCGCGCCTGGGAAGGCGAGTAACTCGTTGCTGCTGGTGGCCGGCTTCGCAGGCTCCGCCGAGGAGGCGGGTAAGGCCAGGAACGCTGTACAAGCGGCCAGAAGCCACGGCCCGAGCAATCGGGTACGGTGGTGGATGGCCGGTGTATTACGGCGCGATTCGCGAGGGAAATCCATGGATTGGAAATCGACGGGCACTTCGGTGCTCCTTTGCGGCTTGGGGGCGGCCCGCTGGCCACCTGGCGCCCCGGATTGTAAATGACACCGGTTTCCCCTATACAGCACCCAGTCGAAGGAATTTAGTTTTATGAACGACGCCATCGCAGAACAATTCGTCCGCGCGCGTTTGGATGCGGCTTCGCTTCCGGACTTCCCGGGGACCATTCCTGCGACATTGAATACGGCTTACGCCTACCAGGACAGGGCGATCGCTTTGTGGCCCGACTTCGTCGCCGGCTGGAAGGTGGGACGCATAGGTGAGCCGTGGTTGGAGCGACTCGGGGAAGATCGCCTGGTCGGCCCGATTTTTCGCCGTGGGATCCGGCTGGCGCCGCCGGAGCAGCTTGTCGAGTTCCCCGTGTTCGAAGGCGGCTTCGCTGCCGTCGAGGCGGAGTTCGTATTTCGCCTAGGAGCCGATGCACCTTCAGACAAGGTGCAGTGGACACCGGATGAGGCGGCTCGCATCGCCATGGCTCTGCACATTGGTATCGAGACCGCAGGCAGCCCGTTGGCGAGCATCAATGATCTGGGCTCCGCAGTGGTTGTTTCGGACTTCGGCAACAACGCGGGGTTGCTGTTGGGGCCTGTCATTGCCGATTGGCGTACGCGGCCTTTTGACACGCTCAAGACAGAGACTTTCATTGAAGGCAAGTTGGTGGGTCGCGGGGGCGCGCTGTCGCTGCCCGGCGGTCCGTTCGCGGCATTGGCATTTGCGTTGTCGCGATGTGCGCGGCGTGGGTTGCCGATGAAGTCGGGCTATGTGGTCTCGACCGGGGCGACGACGGGCGTCCACGATATTCTTATCGGCCAGGAGGCCCGGGTTGTGTTTGAGGGTTGCGGAGAGTTGCTGTGCCGGGCTGTTCCGGCGCAGAAGGCTCCGTCGGCGCAGAAGGGAGCGCGGGCCTAGTGGTCAATCGGCGGACGCATAGTGGTTAACAGACGGGCGGTCCTTTTGGGTGCTGGGGCCGCCTGCGTCCATGCGGTTGGCGCTTCGCGTGCCTTTGGGGCCGAGGCGTCGGCTGGTGTCTTGACCGCCTCTGATGTGCATGTTGCTGACTATCCGACGGTACTGGCGCTCCAATGGATGGGGCAGACCCTGAGCAAAGAGTCGGGTGGCGAGCTCGGCCTGCGGGTCTATCACTCCGGCCAACTCGGTCGGGAAAACGATACGGTTGATCTTGCTCGCTTTGGCGCGCTCGACATCACGCGAATCAACTTCGCATCCCTCAACAATACTTTCCCCGCGACGCAGTCGATGTCGCTCCCGTATGTGTTTGAGTCTACGGAACATATGCGCCGGGCAGTTGACGGCGCAGCCGGCCGCATGATTCTCGAGGCTTTCGAGCGGCGTGGCCTGGTCGGGCTCGCCATCTACGATTCCGGCGCGCGCTGCTTTTATAACCATGTGCGCCCCGTGGTCGAGCCCGGTGATCTGAAGGGCCTCAAGATCAGAGTGCCGCCGTCTGACATGTTCGTGAGCCTGGTGCGCTCTCTTGGCGCTAATCCAACGCCCTTGTCATACGGTGAGATTTTCTCGGCGCTGCAGACGAAGCTCATTGATGGCGCGGAAAACAATTGGACAACGTTCCAAACGAGCCGCCACTTCGAGGTCGCCCGATTCTGGTCTCAATCAGAGCACTCCTACTCGCCGGAAGCGGTTCTGATGTCACGGCGGCGCTACGACAAGCTCTCGAGTCGCCAGCAGGAATTGCTTCGGACCGTGGCGGCTCAGTCGGTTCCCTACATGCGAAAGCTGTGGGATACCAGCGAGGAGACAGCGCGGGCGGCGGTGGAGAAGGCGGGGGTGCGCGCGATCCAGGTCAATCGCGCAGCATTTCAGAAGGTCGCTGCGCCGATTGTCGAGTCTTATATGAAGGATCCGCAGTTGCTGCGGATATACCAAGAAATTCGCGCGGTAGCGTGAGGTTTTTGACCTTCACGCAGTAGCGTGAGGTCTTTCGCTGGCGCTTGCCGCGCCGGTTCATTTCGGGGGTTGTGGTCGGATGGCACGTCAGATTCCCTTGCTCAGCGCCGGGCTGGGCGTGATCGCCAAGTGCATCGTCGCGATTGCTTGTATGGCTCTCATCGCCATGACTCTCGTCGAGGCATGGCAGGTGTTCGCCCGCTATGTACTCAACGACTCGCCAAGTTGGACTGAGCCGGTGGCATTGCTGTTGATGAGCGCGGCTATGATGTTCGGCGCAGCGGTGGGCGTCCGCAATGAGGCCCACTTCGGCTTTTTCCTGTTGGTGCATGTTGCCTCACCCCCTGTTCGGACGGTGCTCGTCAGCATCGCGCGACTGATCATCATCGCCGTCGGGCTGTTGCTGGCCTATTGGGGCGGTGTGCTGTTGGCGGATGGCTGGGAAGTCCGGATGGCGGGGGCGCCGTTGCCTCAAGGGTTGTACTTCCTGCCAATCTGTGTGGGTGGCGCGCTGATCGCGCTTTTTGCCTTTGAGCGATTGTTGGTTGCGCCGGCGGCGGCGCCGCGCGGGGAGCACTGATCTTGGCTACCGCGCTGCTGTTTGGCGTCTTCGGAGTGTTGCTGATCATTGGTGTCCCCGTGGCGTTTGCGTTGTCCGCCGCGTCCTTGGCCACCGTGCTGTATCTGGGCATGCCCTCATTGGTGGTCGTGCAGCAGTTGGCGGCCGGGGCTAGCCTCACCACGTTGATTGCGATACCGCTGTTCATCTTCGCCGGCGAGATGATGATGCGCGGCGGTATATCGGATCGGTTGATTGCGCTTGCGTCGTCGCTCGTGGGGCATCTTCGCGGCGGCCTGGGGCAGATCAATGTGCTGTCCTCGCTGTTTTTCGGGGGGGTGTCGGGATCGGCTATCGCGGATGTTTCGGCAATTGGTTCCGCCATGATTCCGCAGATGGTGAACCGCGGGTTCGACCGGGACTTTGCTGTGAGCGTCACGGTGTCCTCGGCCATCGTCGCATTGCTGATACCGCCGTCGCACAACTTGATTCTGTATTCCGCCTCCGCGGGCGGTGGCATCTCGATTGCCGATTTGTTCGCGGCCGGCATCGTGCCGGCGCTGTTGTTGACGGTTGTGCTGATGGTGACCGGGGCCTGGATGGCTCGCCGCCGCGGCTACGCGACGGAAGCGTTCCCCGGATTTCGGGCTGTATTCAGCCGATTCGTGGGCGCGCTGCCGGGGTTGCTACTGGTTGGTGTCATTTTCGGGGGAATCCGGGCGGGTGTATTCACCGCTGTTGAGAGCGCTTCGATCGCGGTTGTATACGCTATCGCCGTCACCGGGGTGGTGTATCGCAAGCTGAGCTGGTCGAACTTTGTCGACGCCTGTACCGGCGCCGTCCGCACGACCGGGCTGATTGTTTTTGTGATTGGCGCGGCTGCCTCCTTCGGGTGGCTGTTGGCGTATCTGCAGGTCCCCTCCGGCGCGGTGCAGGTGCTGACGAGCATCACCCACGACAAGTACCTGCTGCTGCTGTTGATGATCATGATCCTGCTGGTGCTGGGCACCTTCATGGACCTCGCGCCCCTGATCATCATCTGCACGCCCATCTTCCTGCCGGTGGCCAAGGCGATTGGGATCGACCCGGTGCATTTCGGGGTGATCCTGATTTTGAAGGGCGGGTTGGGGCTGATTACCCCACCGATCGGGTCTGTGCTGTTCGTGGGAGCGGCTATCGGGCGCATTAGTATTGTGGATGTACTGCGGACTATCTGGCCGTTTTACCTGGCTATTCTGGGTGTGCTGCTGGTGGTGGCGTATGTACCGGCGCTGTCATTGTGGTTGCCGGGGGTTTTGCGGGCGGCTGGCTAGCGGTCGTTGACCCGCCGCCGTTCTGGTGGCACGGTTTCGAATCTTCGTCCCGTCAGGGAATAAACACGTTGGCTCCTCGGTCTTGCTCTACTGAGTACAAGGTGGGCGCTGTGTGCGCCGGATGGGGCTAGCGTGGGGCAACGCTTCGAGGACCTTTTCCTGCCTCATCTGAGTGCGGCTTACAGTCTTGCGCGGTTTATCGCGCGCGACCCGGTCGCGGCTGATGACATCGTCCAGGAGTCTTTTCTCCGGGCATTCCGCTCCTTTGAAAAGTACCGCGGTGGTGACGCCAAGAGCTGGTTGCTCGCCATTGTCCGCAACTGCTCATTTGACTGGTCGAAGTCGAGCCGCCGGGCTGCAGGTGCGGTCGCCACCGACGCGGCTTCACCGCCCGCAACCGCCGTGCCGCCTGCGGCGCATGCCGGCGCTCGCGAGTCGTTTGGAGACTCACTCGAAAGGTGGATCCCGAATCCTGACGAGCTGGGCGACGTCACCCAGGACGGACCGGAGACTGCCGTGTTACGCCAAAGTGAAATCGAAGAGGTGCGGGCGATGATTCGCCGCCTTCCCGAGCCCTTCCGGGAAACGCTCGTGCTGCGGGAACTCGAGGAGCTGTCCTATAAGCAGATTGCCGAGGTCACGGGCGTGCCTGTCGGTACGGTGATGTCCCGACTGGCGCGCGCGCGGCAGATGCTGACTCATGAGATGGAGCAAACGCGATGACTGCCTGCGGTGACAAGGAGCTGCTGTTGCACGGCCTGCTCGATGGCGAGCTCGACGCTGCCAACACGCTGGCCTGCGAGGCTCATCTTGCTGAGTGCGCGGCGTGTTCTGCGGAGTACGGGCGGCTGCAGGCGCTCCGTAGCAGGTTGAGGGCGCCTGGGGTTGCGTATGAGGCGCCGGCGGCGTTGCGGGCACGGATTGCTGCGGTGGTTGCTCGGGAGGAGACGGGTGCGGCGGGAGCTCGCGGCGCGCCCGGCGCGGCGGCCGACGTCGCTGTTGGCGCGGCGGGTCGTCCGGCGGTTGGCGCCACGGTTAGTGCGGCACCGTCATCGACAGGGGCCCCCCATTCGGGTGGGTCGGCTCGGTCAGGTTGGGGCCGGCAGCGTAAGACATATGTAGCTTGGACGTGGGGTGCGTCGGTCGCAGCGCTGGCGGCTGCGTTGGCGTTTGTGCTTTTCGTACACCTGCCGCGTCTGGGTGTGGCGGACGAGTTGGTGGCGGGGCACGTGCGATCGCTGCTGGCAACTCACCTTGTCGACGTGGCGACGTCAGACCGCCACACGGTCAAGCCATGGTTTGCCGGGAAAGTGGACTTCTCGCCGCCGGTGCTGGAACTAGCCGATCGCGGTTTTCCGCTGGTCGGAGGGCGGCTCGACTACATACACGGCCGGGTGGTGGCGGCCGTCGTATATCGACGACGGCAACATGTCATTAACTTGTTTGTGTGGCCGGCCGGGGCGCGGGAGGCCATTCCCAGCGCGTCGCGCCACGACGGCTACAACGTGGTGGGTTGGAGTCAGCGGGGCCTGGAGTTCTGGGCGGTTTCCGACGTCGATCCGGCCGATCTGCAGCTCCTGCGCGCCGCGTTCGCGGAGCAGACGGGGCAATAACCGCCGGCGCGAGTCAGGTCGGCGCCGTAGGGTTGTGTCAGATGTAAGTAAATGTTCCGGGGCGGGGCAGGGCTGCTGACACAAACCATAACAACATGTCAATACACCATGTTGGGTGCGCGGCGCCCCGAAACGCCCGCTATTATTCCAATGTGCCCTTTTCCGGGTGATTGGAGATATGACTAATGGCCAAGCGTCCTTCGAATGACGGTGCTTCCTGGAGCGCCGGTGAACTGCGTACTCTGAAGCAACTCGCCAAGGCGGGAACCGCGACCAGCGACGTCGCCCGTCAACTCGGCCGCACCGCCGCTGCTGTCCAGCAGAAGGCCATGCGCGCCGGCATTTCTTTCCGGGCCGCCAAGAAAGCGGGCGCCCGCAAGAAGAAGTAAGCATCAGTTTGAGCCGGGCGCTTGTCGCCCGGCTGCGCTCGCCTGCCTGTTGGCCGCGTGCTCAGTCGCGGCCGTAGCTGACTTTGCTCAGCAGCCACCAATCATAGTTTTTCTAAAGATGTGTGATCTGCCGCTCACGCAAGCGGCCGACAGGGCGGGGTCGTCAGTTGGGAGAGCACGTACCGCGTTGGCGGGCCGTCGGTCGCGCAGAGCGATGACTCACGCGAGTGGCGCGGACAGGAACTGGAATCGTTGATCGATCGCAGTATCCTGTCGTTGCCGTTGAGTTGGGAAGTGTTGGTTTAGCGCGCGCGGCCCAGATGATCCTTCACATACACAGCGAAGTGGCCAACGAGCAATGCCGCGGTCGCGGCCAATTGAGTAATAGCAATGAAATACACGGTCTGATCCTTTCCTGTTTGAGGCGCGCGCAGTTTACGTAACGACGGTGACGACTCGATGACTGACCTCACGGTTTTCACAGTGAAAGTTCGCGTGTCAGGAGCAATGTCGTTGAATTGCGACGACGGGCGTGCGTAACGGCACAGCTAGAGTGCGTTGCTGCGGTGCTCAGCTGTTGGATCGTTTGCCTGAAACCGCCGTAAAGACACCTAACGCAATGAATGCGCTGCCGCTCACGAAGCGGCCCAGACGCGCTGCAGCAAACTTTCCAACGATCCATTTCCGTGCGGTGCTGGCCATCAGCGCGTAGACGGAGTCGGTAATTCCCGCAATCAGGACGAATACAACACTGAGTGCCGCGATTCCAACAGGTGTTGCAGAGGATGCGTCGAGGAATTGCGGCACAAACGCGGCGAAGAAGATCGCCGTCTTCGGATTGAAGAGAGCGACCAGGAAGCCGTCCATGAAGATGCGCTTCAGAGAACCGGATGAGGGCGGCAAGGCAGTGGTGGCGGACGACCGTGATCGGATCGTCCGGATGCCGAGGTAGATCAGATAGGCGGCGCCAGCGTATTTCACCAGTGTGAACGCCGTGGCTGAGATCGCGAACAAGGCCGCTAGGCCGACCGACGCCGCGATTGCGTTACCCAAATTGCCCAGCGCCACGCCCGCCACCGACGCAAGTCCCGCCGGACGTCCTTGCGTGATGCTTCGAGTGACGATGTACAGCACACCCGGGCCCGGGGTGACGGCGACGATCAGGCTGGCTGCAAAAAAAGCTGGAGTAATTGAAGTCAATGGGTTTCGCCTGGAGGAGCCCCTGGAGGCATATATGTTTGTCGCAGATGGTTTCCGTGGCAACTAAACTGGCAAGACATATATAGGCTGGAGGTCGCATGGATCGCGCACTCATTCCTGTTTCCCGATATTGGCGCTCGCTCATGGGTCCTCAGCCACTGCGAGCGGTCGAGTCTTACCCCGCCTATTGGTTGAAAGTGGCTCATGATCGGATCTCGGGCCAATTCGCCAAGAGATTGCGGGAGGAGGGTATGTCCCCGGCGGAATGGGCAGTGCTGCGTGAATTGTATCGGCCGGAGTGGCTGAGTCCGGTCGTGCTTGCGCGATTGACAGGAATCAGCAAGGGAGCCGCCTCAAAGCTGGTTGATCGCCTGGCCGAAAAGGGTTTGGCCCGCAAGCTACCCAGTGAATGGGACGCTCGGTTCCGCGGAGTTCAGCTCACGTCACGTGGGGCAACCGTCGTCCTAAGGTTGGTGCAGGTGGAGGACGATGCTGACCGTAAGTTTTTCGGTGCACTCTCTGAAGAGAGACGCGAGCGACTGGTCCAGATATTGAAAGACATCTGTCTGCGTCCAATGGGCTGAATCCACCGCACTCTATTTCGATCGGGCGATCTGTTGTACCCTCGTGTGAAGTGTACAAACCAAAATGCGCAATCCGGTTAAGACACGCCACCCGGACCCTGATTCTTCTGTCCGGCGTGACTCTCTGGATTGTCGCTTGCTCACCCGGCGCAGCACCACAAGCACCACAGGGCGCAGTCACTGGCCAGTCCGCGCAGGCGGGCCAGGCCGGGGGACCGGCGCCCCAATCCTACCTCCTGACCGCAACCATCCGTGACCTCATGGACGGGATCATCGATCCCTCCGCCGACGTCCTATGGGATTCCGTGGCCTACATAGCGACCACCAAGGGCATTGAGGATCGCCAGCCACGCACTCCCGAGGAATGGAAAGCTGTCCGCATCAGCGCTATTACGCTGATCGAGGCTGCCAACCTGTTGAGCATGCCCGGGCGACGCGTCGCCGCGGTGCATTTACCCGGAGAGGCACCTGCCGTACCGGCGCCCGGGGAGCTGACCCATGAAGAGATACAACAGCGAATCAACTCCACGCACGACGTGTTCGTCGGCTTCGCCCGGAATCTGCAGAATGCAGGACTAAAGGCGCTTGCGGCGATCGATGCCCAGAACGCCCAGGGCCTGATGGATGCCGGCGGTACGATCGATGAGGCTTGCGAGGCGTGTCACCTCACTTACTGGTATCCCAACCAGACTCGACCGGGTAGTTGACCATGGCACTGCAGTCGTTGGACGCATTCTGCAACTGGCTGGCAGCGACCCCCGTCAGCCAGACGATTCAAACCGTCGGATGGATCATCCCAGCCGTCCAAACAGTGCACATTCTGGCCGTAGCCGCGGTGGTGACCTCCGCGTTGATGATCAACTTGCGGTTGCTGGGTGTTCGCGGTCGAGACCAGTCCGTCGCGGGTGTGGCCCAGCGGTTCCTGCCGTTCATCTGGTGGCCGCTGCCACTGCTGCTGGTGACTGGGGCGATTCTGATTGCCGCGGAGCCGGCGCGGGCGTTGGAGAATCCGGTCTTTGTGCTGAAAATGGTGCTGCTGCTGGCCGCCGCCGGCATCACTCTTGCCTGCCAACTCCCCATGCGCGGTGAGCAGGCATTCTGGGAGTTGTCACCTGGCCGTAAACGCGTGGCCAAATTGATCGCATGCGCATCGATTCCGCTGTGGGTCGCCATCATCTGTGCGGGGCGATGGATCGCGTACGTTCAGGGAACATGACGTGTTTGAACAATTCCTAACGTCTCTGCAGGACACTTCGATCGCTACGGCGATTCGCGAAGGCGAAAACCTGTTTCCGTGGATCGAGTGTGCACATGTGTTGGCACTGACGCTGGTGATCGGATCGATCGCCATTGTGGATCTGCGTCTCATTGGGTTGGCTTCGCGCGATCGCGGCGTCATTCAGACAACTTCGAGTGTGCTGCCGGTGACGTGGGCCGCGTTCGTAGTTGCAGTAATCACGGGCGGGTTGATGTTTGCATCCAACGCAACGACGTACGCACACAACTTCTATTTTCAGGTCAAAATTGCGCTGATAGCGATTGCGGGCCTCAACATGGCCGTCTACCACCTGTTCCTGCACAAGGGGGCGGATGCATGGCACACTCCGGCGGTGACCCCCATTCGGGCACGGCTCGTCGGGTGCGTGTCACTGAGCCTGTGGATCGCTATTGCGGCGTTTGGCCGATGGATCGGCTTTACCATCAACGGGCCGAGCTGAGAGGGCTTCGATGCGCCATCCCATTCGTAAGTATCTGATTGCGGTGGCATTCGCCGCGGCCGCGGATTTGCTGACCTGCACCGCCGCCAATGCCGAAGACCCCGTCGTCAACCCCCCGCCACAACCAGCCGACTGGGCCGCCCTGGCAAAGCTCCCCGACTGGAGCGGCGTCTGGACGCCCAACATGTCGGACCAGGACGCACGGATCAAGGGAGATCCCGTTCCTTGGAAGCCTGCTGCGGCGGCGCAAATCGCCAAGCTGGTTGCCGCTGAAAAGGCGGGCGACCCCAAGGGACTGTTCGTGAATTGCCTGCCGGAATCCATGCCGACCTGGATGCTGATCACCCATAACGCCCTCGAGTTCTTGTTTACGCCGGGACGAGTGACCCTCCTCGGGGAGTCCGACGGCAATCGCATACGGCGCATCTATACTGATGGTCGTGCTCATCCTGCCGATCCCGACCCGACATTTCATGGTCACTCGATCGGTCACTGGGAGGGGCAGACCCTGGTAGTGGACACGGTCGCAATCCTTCCCCAAACCTACATTGCCGTGAGCGAGGCGGTGGGATTGCCCAACAACGGCGACATGCATGTTGTTGAGCGGATCTACCTTGCGGGTCCCGACACGATACGCGACGACCTGGAGATTACGGCTCCCCACGTGTTGACTCGGCCCTGGAAGACCTCGCGATTCATGTTCCGGCAGCGGGCGCGAAAATATGACATCGTGGAAGGTGTATGCCTGCAGGGCAACTATTCGGAAGGCGTGGATGCCAGCGGCAACGCGGTGTTCGTGCCTGCGACGCAAACCGAGGGAGGTAACACCCTCCCATCTGGGAAATAGACGATGAAACTGAAGTTCCTGAATGCAGCGTGGATTTGTGCCGCAGCCCTGGCGCTACAGCCGGCCAGCGCACACCATTCCTTTGCCATGTTTGATTTCAACAATACCGTGAAGTTCACGGCGACCGTGAAGGAGTTCCGCTGGACCAACCCGCACGTGGTGCTGTTGGTCGAGGGATCGCCCAAGGCCGGCGGGCCGGCCGAGGTCTGGTCAATGGAACTGACGAGCCCGGGCAATCTCACGCGCGTTGGGTGGTCGCGCCGCTCGTTCAAGCCAGGGGACAAGATCGATCTGGAGTTCAATCCGTTGCGCGACGGCAAGCACGGCGGCGCGTTCAGGCAGGCGAAGCTGCTGGAGACGGGGCAGGTGCTGAGCACGAACCTGCGGGATGCGGAGAAGCCGGGGCTGAAGTGAAGCGGCCGCCGCAAATCGGGCGGTCGGCGCAGCAGAGCGCGCTATTGGACCTACCGATTATTTCGTTCGTTCGTGTGCCCGTGCTGAAATTTTTTCACGTCACACCTTAGAAAGTACCGCCTGTCAGCGCGGCCACGAGGCGCTATCTTTACTCCCGCACCTCGGCGCCCGCGTGCTGAAAGCAGTGACCCCCTCGCTGTGAACGGTTTCAAAGCGCCGAGGTGCCCTTCGAACGGCTCCCGTTCGCTTACCATATATCTCCCCCGCCTCGACTGGTGTCCGTTGCGAAGACCGCAAGTGACTGATTTCACTTGAGCTGGTCTGCGGCTAGTGGCCTTGTGGCAAGGTGTCCCAGAGGAGCCCGCCACATGAAAATCGGGAGTTGGGCATACGTTCCCGGATCACCGTCCAAATCGGTTCACGATTGGGGGTGTGTATTCGGTGGTTTCAGCGAAAGCGCGGCTACCCCGATTCATCGCCTCGAGCTGCCTGCAGCCGCTACGGTCATCATTTTGTGTTGCGGCGAGCCGATCACCCTCAAGCCCGCGTTGACTCTCGGCTCAACCACGCGGCTGAGCGCTTTCTGCGCGGGATTACAGATCCAGGCCCAATGTGTTGCCCACGCTGGGATCAATGACTGCGTGGAGATTCGACTACCTCCGCTGGCCTCCTACGCCATGTTCGGTGGCGTCGTGACCGAAGTCCATAGCGCTCCAATCAACCTGTTCGACATAGCACCGCAACAGACCGGAGTGTTGCTCGACCGACTGAGTTCGACTGGTTCGTGGCAAGGGCGGCTCGCCGCTGTCGATAATTTCCTGGCCCGGGGTTTTGCCGAGTCAACTCGCCGTATACCTGCTGAACTGAGCTGGGCCTGGCAAACTCTCGAGCGGTCGCATGGGCAAACCTCAATTGCGGCAGTCGCGCGCGCCGTTGGCTGGAGCGAACGCCATTTGGTCAACCGGTTTGTCGCCTATTTCGGGGTTCGTCCCAAGGCGCTGGCGCGGCGACTGCGCTTCTCCCATGCGTACAACCTGGTGGCAGCGCCTGCGGGTCTCGATTTCAGCACGATCGCAGTGGAAGTCGGTTATAGCGATCAGAGTCACATGATCCGTGAGTTTCAGTCTTTCTCCGGGCTTACGCCGGCTGCGCTGCGAGTGGCGCGCTTCAATGATGACCTTCCGGGTATACCGGCTGCTGCGATTCTGCAGCGCTAGAGGTCAGTTTTCTTCAATATTTACGCTGGTAGTCCCGGCCATGATCGGGATAACGTCGTTGGAGGGCTTATGCACGGCAATGTTTCCTTCATCGAGATCGGTACTTCCGATACAGAGCAGTCGCGTCCCTTTTTCGAGCGTGTCTTCGGTTGGAACTTCAATCCGATGCCCGAAGGGGGTGGGTGGTTCCAAGCTCCCTCGATTCGAGTTGGATTCCACGGAGACGATCCTGACCCACGGATCTATATCTTTTTCGAGGTACCGGATTTGGAGCAAGCGATTGCGCTCGTCCGAGACGCTGGAGGTAAAGCGGATCCGGCTACAGCCGACACGCCGGGATTTGGTCGATTCTCCCATTGTCGTGATCCACGCGGCATTTCCTTTGGCCTGCATGAGCCCCGATCTGAGGAGACGATGAGTGGTCGCTAAGCGTGTTGCGTGGGCTCTGGTAGCGATTGGCTTTGCGCTGCATCTGTATATCGATCTGTTCTTGTCGGATCGGCCCCTCAGCCTGTTTGGATTGTTCGGAGTGATTCTCTGGCCCTCAGTGCCGTATGCGCTGTGTGCACTAGCACTTCGATTTTGGGGACCGGGGGCGGCCATCGGTGGGTGTGCGGTCGCATTGGTGCTGGATGCTCTGACGGTGTTCTCAGTTTTCATTCACCCGACGAGCTCGACCGCACCGCTGGCATTGTTGTTTGTTCCACTGTGGAGCTTGTTGGTCTTTACGCCGTTGGGGTTGGCTGCGGGGCGGCTGATAGCGCGGCGCGGCGGCCCACGCACAACGACGGCATCGTGACGGCGGTATAAAAGCGGGGGAAATGCTGCGGTGCTTCCGTGAGCTAACTGCGGATTGACCTGCTGGTGGTCATGCATGATGACACTTCGCACTGTTTGTGCGTCGCGTCAACAAGCGCGGCAATTCCAGGCAAACCCGCAGGAGCATCATGTTGGAACCGGTTGAACGGCGTAGCTCGAGCGAAGTCGGCTCTCGTTTTCGCGGTGGGCTGTTCGACAAGCGCAGGATGGTCGCTGGCGCCGGCTTCAATCGTTGGCTGGCGCCGCCGGCCGCGTTAGCAGTTCATCTGAGCATCGGAATGGCCTATGGCTTTTCGGTGTTCTGGCTGCCCCTGTCGAAGGCGTTGCCTGGTGTGTCCACGTGTGCCGCCGACATGAGCTGGCTAGCCGAACTTACTGCCGCCGATTGCAACTGGCGCATGCAGTCTCTGAACGTCACGTTCGTTCTCTTCACAGTCGTGTTAGGTATTGCTGCGGCCGTGTGGGGTAACTGGGTGGAGCGTGTCGGAGCACGCAAGGCCGCAGTTGTGTCTGCGTTGTGTTGGTGCGGAGGGCTGGCATTAGGTGCCGTGGCGATCCGGATCCACCAACTCTGGTTGCTGTGGCTGGGTACCGGGGTGATTGGCGGTATCGGCCTTGGCTTGGGCTATATCTCGCCCGTCGCCATCCTGCTGCGCTGGTTTCCAGATCGACGCGGCATGGCAACCGGCATGGCAGTCATGGGTTTCGGCGGTGGCGCAATGATTGGCGCGCCGCTGGCGGTCGCGCTGATGAAGCAATTCCAGACACCCACGGATCCGGGTGTCGCCCTGACGTTCCTGTGTCTCGCGGCCATTTATTCGGTATTCATGCTCAGTGGCGCATTCGGCTATCGGTTACCGGCGAGGAGCTGGCAGCCTCCAGGGTGGACGCCGCCAAACAATGGACCGGCGGTGACCGAGAACCGTAGTGTGCACGTGTCGCAGGCGTGGAAGACTCCTGCATTCTGGTGTGTCTGGGGCGTGCTCTGCTTGAACATCAGTGCCGGCATCGGTGTGCTCGCGATGGCGTCCCCGATGCTGCAGGAGATTTTCGGCGGCCGCCTGATCGGCCTCGATCTCGGCATTGAGCAACTCGATGCCAATCAGCGGACACAGATTGCAGTCATTGCGGTTGGGTTCACGGGACTGCTGTCACTCTTCAATATCAGTGGCCGGGTTTTCTGGTCGGTGCTGTCCGATCGCATTGGTCGCAAGAATACCTTCTACTGTTTGTTTCTCATGGGTATCCCCCTGTATGCGGTGATGCCGACGCTCAGTCACGGGGGGCATGTCGTTTTGTTCGCGGCTGGGCTTTGCGTGGTCATGTCAGGTTTCGGTGCGGGTTTTGCGGTCGCGCCGGCTTATTTGTCGGATCTGTTCGGCACCGAGATGGTCGCCGCAATCCAGGGTCGGATATTGACTGCGTGGTCCACGGCCGGCGTCATCGGGCCATTGATGATCAACGCGCTGCGCAATCATGAGCTCGCGCATGCGCAGGAGTTGGCGAGATCCTACGATTCCGCTTTCTATGTTCTCGCTGCCTTGTTGTTCGTGGGCCTGATCTGCAACGCGATGGTGCGGCCGGTCGCTGACCGTCACTTCATGAGTCCGGCGGAGCTCGAGAAACATCGTCGGGAGATTCGAAATCACACTTGGAATGGGTCGAGCTCTTCCAAGGGTGTAGTCATGCCTTCGGCTCCCAGTGTCACGGTGAGTGTGCCCGCGCTGTCGGTCGGGAGTGTGGCTATGCCGTCGGCATGGAGCGCCACGGCCGCGGTGGTGTGGCTGGGGGTCAGCATTCCGATTGCGTGGGGAATCTGGATTACCTTGCAGAGGGTGGCTGTACTTCTCTGATGAGCCACGCTAGCGCCGCGCAATTGACCAACACGGTGAACCAAAAAGCGGTGCGAAAGGCGGCTTTAACGGACTTGTGACGTAAGACATGTTGAGCGAGGGCGGCGCCCGGCCATCCGCCGAGGAGGGCGAGGCCGTGCAGGGTACTTTCCTGCGTCCTCCAGCGGTTATTGCGCGCAGCCGACTTGTCCCACGCATACGCGAAATATGTGACGACACTGGCGACCAGATACACCCCGCCGATGATTGCGGGGAGTCTTCCCCGCCAAGTCAGGATGACAAGAGACAGAAGAAATAGTCCGGCGAACATCAAGGGAGTGGCGTTGCGGGACGGCCTGGTCGGACGGTTGGTCTTTTCAGTCGAAAAGCGAACTTTGCCGGCGCGAGTGCGCTTTTGGTTGTGCCTCACAGGGTGCTAGCCTAATCGTTTTCACGTGTTGACGATGTCATGCCGCCACCGAACCCATTGGCGTTGATCATTTTCGGCGGACTACCAGGGACGGGCAAGACAACTCTGGCTCGGAGGCTGGCCGTGGAGCTCGGGGCCCCGTATCTACGCATCGATACCATCGAACAAGCCCTACGAAATTCACAGGCTTTCACTGGCCCTGTTTACGACGCTGGATATAGGGTCGCCTACGCCTTGGCCACGGAGAACTTGCGACTGGGTTGCACCGTTATTGCTGATTCGGTCAACCCGTTACAATTAACCCGAGACGCGTGGCGTGCCGCGGCCGCTGACACTAACGCAAGGGTGTTCGAGATCGAGGTTGTGTGTTCAGACATCGCGGAGCACCGTCGCCGTGTCGAATCCCGGAAGTCGGATATTCCTGGATTGTCGCCGCCCAGTTGGCAGGAGGTATGTGCGCGTGAATATCAGCCGTGGGATCGCGCGCATATCGTTGTGGATACCGCGACTACCTCTGTCGACACCGCCATTTGGCAGATCAGGGCAGCGCTCCAAAATACGAATTGAGATCCAAGCGTGGCGATTTCGGGAAATGCGCGGGCGACAGCCCTAACGCAGGACATTCCTGCAATTACTTGTGTATCCTTCTCGCCGCGAATAATCTCTGGCACGCCTTTTCGTACGAATATCGTACGGACGGGGCCCGCGCTCTGTAAGTGATTGATTTAATTGGCGCTCCCAACCGGATTCGAACCGGTGTACTAGCCTTGAGAGGGCTATGTCCTGGGCCTCTAGACGATGGGAGCGGGGAATGCGGGGTCGTTGCGAGAGCGCGGTATTATAGGGAACTCAGTCGATTGCTCAAGCCGAAAGCTCATAATTGAACGCGTCTTCCGCGTCCGTAGTGACGCCTACCTCAAGTCCTCGAATTATTACGCGATCTGAGCACATCATTTCGCGGGCCCACATTTCTCCGAATGCTTTACGAGTGCTGTATCGCCTGCGCGATGCGGGATTCATGGGGTTTCTGGTCGGGGGGTGCGTGCGCGACCTCCTCATTGGGATCGAGCCAAAAGACTTCGACGTGGCCACGGACGCGCTCCCGGAGGAGGTCCGAAGGCTGTTCCGAAACTGCCGCCTCGTCGGGCGACGCTTCCGGTTGGCGCACGTGTTCTTTGGGCGCGAGATCATCGAGGTGGCGACGTTCCGCGCTGCGAGCGCGCCGCCGCCGGGCGAGGAGCCCTTGCCGGAGGCCGACGCGATCGACCCGGACGTCGTTTCTCTGGATTCGGTCGACTTGGGCGACGAAGAGGACGATGGCGACGACGCTGATGAGCTCGGGGCGTCGGGTGACGACGGCTCGGACGACGATTCGGACGATGAAGGCGACGAGGGTGACGATGCCGAGGACGACCCGGGCGATGACGCTGGTCGCCCTGCGCCGCACGTAGCGCCACGACCCTCCCGCCAATACAACGACCGCAATGCACGCCCCAATGGCGACGAGAGCGCCGCAGACCTCGACGTGGACCCGAACGCAGAGCGGATGTTCGACGAGACGGGCCGGATTCTCCGAGACAACGTGTACGGGACGATCGACGCCGACGTCTGGCGCCGGGATCTGACAGCCAATGCGCTGTACTACAACATCGCGGACTTCTCCATCTGGGACTATGTCGGCGGCTTTGAGGACGTTGCGGCACGCAAGCTGAAGCTGATCGGTGATCCGGAAACGCGGTTCCGCGAGGATCCGGTGCGCATGCTGCGCGCGGCCCGCTTTGAAGCAAAACTCGGATTCGACATCGATCCCTCGACGGCTGAGCCGATCGAGCGTCTGAAGGACCTCATGGGCGGGGTTCCGCCCGCGCGGTTGTTTGACGAGACGCTCAAGTTATTTCTGACCGGACATGGGCGGCGAAGCTTTGAGGTCCTGCGTAAGCACGGCTTGCTGGCTGCGCTGCTTCCTTCCGTGGACGACTATTTCACCAAGCATCCGGGCAGCCTCGTCGAGAAGCTCGTGATGCGTGGGCTCGAGAACACCGACGCGCGCGTTATGGCCGACAAACCGGTCACGCCGACATTTCTGTTCGCGCTGCTGTTGTACGGGCCCATCGCGGCGATCATTGAGGCAACTCCGCCGGAGCGGTGGCACGAGCTGTCGACGATTCTGGATGCGTGCGATCGTGCGGCTCGCCAGGTGCAGTCGCGGATTTCGTTGCCAAAACGGTTTTCGCTGGGGATGCGCGAGATGTTTGCTCTACAGCCGCGCCTCGAACATCCGCGTGGGCGGCGGGCGCTGCGAGTAATCGAGCACCCGCGATTCAGGGCGGCTTACGACCTGTTGTTGTTGAGAGCCGAGTTCGGGATGGCCTCTGCCGAGATCACTCAGTGGTGGACCCGTGTGCAGGAAGTTTCACCGGAGGAGCGAGCACGGATGGCAGACGCGCTCACTGGGCAAGCGCAGCGTTCGGACAGCGCACCGCGGCGGGGTGGCCGTCGTCGCCGCAGGCGCCGTGGTCCTTCGGCTCCGGGCTGACGGCATGCTCAGCAGTCTGCGTGGTCCATGACAACAACTTCCACTGAGCCCACGCACAAATTCGTTGTGGTGGAGGGGCCGATCGGCGTTGGCAAGACGAGTCTTGCGCGCAGGCTGAGCACCAGTCTCAGTGCCGAGACAGTGCTCGAGCAGGCGGCCCAGAATCCATTTCTGGAGCGCTTCTATCGCAACCCGCGCGCGGGTGCCTTGCCGACGCAGCTCTATTTCCTCTTTCAGCGGGCGCAGCAGATCGCGACTCTGCAACAGGGGGATATGTTCGCCCCCGTCAGGGTCGCGGACTACCTGTTGGAAAAGGACAGGTTGTTTGCCCGCGTAACGCTCGATGACGCCGAATACAGTCTGTACGAGCAGGTGTACGCGAAGCTCGATATTCAGCCTCCCAAGCCTGATCTCGTCGTGTATCTGCAGGCGCCCGTGGATGTGCTGCTCGAGCGGATCAACAAGCGCGGCATCGACTACGAGCAACATATCGAGCGGCAGTATCTGGAGCGCCTGAACGAGGCCTACGCACGCTTCTTTCATGAATTCGAATCCTCGCCGCTGTTGATTGTGAATGCAGCGGCCATCGATCCGATCAACAACCAGGCCGACTACGATGAGCTGCTGACAGCGATCCAGCGGATGAAGAAGGGCCGTCTCTACTACAATCCGTTGCGTAGCCGTAGCATCTAGCGTCCTGTGGAGTAAGGTAGGGGGAGACATGTACACGCATCTGCAATTGCGCGGTTCTGACAGGCCGCCGGTCACCCTGAGCACACTCTCAAGGATGAAGGCGGACAAGCAGAAAATCGCCAGTCTGACCTGCTACGACGCAAGTTTTGCCGTCCTCCTAGATACCGCCGACGTCGATGTCGTCCTCGTCGGTGACTCGCTGGGTATGGTCATACAGGGCTATGACACGACCGTGCCCGTTACCATGAATGATGTCGTGTATCACTGCCGCGCGGTGGCGCGCGGGCTGCATCGACCTTTCCTGATGGCCGACCTGCCGTTCATGAGCTATCCCTCCAAGGATGAGGCCCTGATCAACTCCGTGCGCCTGATGCAGGAGGGCGGCGCGAAAATGATCAAGCTGGAAAGCGGCTCAACGCAGATCGAGATTGTCGAGTTTTTGGCGGCCCACGATATTGCCGTCTGCGCGCATCTGGGCCTCAAGCCGCAATCGGTGCACAAGACGGGTGGTTTTCGTGTGCAGGGACGCGAAGGAGACGCCGCGGAGCTCATGATTGCCAACGCCAAGCGGCTCGAGTCCGCCGGCGCCGATATTGTGCTGCTTGAATGCATTCCGTCGGCGCTCGGCAAGGCTATTACCGAGGCGTTGCATGTGCCCGTCATTGGAATCGGCGCTGGGCCTGACACGGACGGACAGATTTTGGTTCTCTATGACATTCTCGATATTACGACCGGGCGCAAGCCGCGCTTCGTCCGCAACTTCATGGATGGGGCGACGAGCAACCAACAGGCGTTGGCCAACTACGTCAGTGCGGTGAGAAGTGGCCAATATCCCGCGCCAGAGCACGAGTTCTAAGCGGGCAAAATGGAAACCATTACAACCATAGCGGCAGTTCGCGAGCGAGTGCATGCCTGGCAACGCGAGGGTCTGCGTGTCGCTTTCGTGCCGACGATGGGTAACCTTCATCCTGGACATGTCAGTCTGATAGAGGCAGCTCGCCGTCACGGCGATCGATTTGTCGCCAGTATTTTTGTCAATCCGATGCAGTTCGGGCCAAACGAGGATTTCGCGCACTATCCGCGTACGCCGACTCAGGATGAACGGATGCTGGCGGCTGCCGGATGCAACCTGATGTTCATGCCGGATGTTGCGGAGATCTATCCCAACGGCTCGGAGCGCGCGACACGAATCGAGGTTCCGGGTCTGTCACGCATTCTGTGCGGCGAGTTCAGGCCGGGTCATTTCGACGGTGTCAGTACGATTGTCGCAAAGCTGTTCAATATCGTGCAGCCGGATGTGGCCGTCTTCGGAGAGAAGGATTTCCAGCAGCTAACGGTCATCCGCCGAATGGTTGCTGACTTGTGCATACCCGTTCAGATCGTGGGCGCGCCGACAGTGCGCGACGCGGATGGCCTGGCCATGAGCTCGCGTAATCAATATCTGACACCTGAAGAGCGCAAGGTCGCTCCGCGCATCTACGAAATCCTCACTGCGACGGCAAAGCGCCTACGGGCAGGGGACAACGAGTTCGCGAGTATGGAGCGCACCGGCTGTCAGATGCTCGAGGCCGCAGGATTTCGGCCTGACTATTTTGCGATTCGTCAGGCGAATGATCTTTGCGCGCCACGGCACGATACCAGTCATCTGGTGGTGCTGACGGCTGCGCGTCTGAGCAAGGCTCGCCTGATCGACAATATTCAAGTCAGGCGCTAGTGGGTGTGGCGCGCCAGCGCCCACTCAACATGCTCCCGAACCAGCGCTGACGGGTCATCCTTCCGCCGTTGCAGCGCCGCAAGGACTTCCGGTGAGGTTGGGGCATTTCCCAACGCGACTGCAATGTTCCGTGACCAACGCTCGTATCCGATACGGTAGATCGCTGAACCTCGCATCCGTTCGTCGAATTCGCCTTCGGTCCACGCAAACAATTCGGTGAGTTGCGTTGCATCGAGTCGGTTGCGAACCTTGAAATCCGGATGACTTGCTGTTTGGGCGAATTTGTTCCACGGACAGACGAGTTGACAGTCATCGCAGCCGTAGATGCGGTTGCCGATTGCGCTGCGCAACTCAACCGGAATTGCGCTCTTGTGCTCGATGGTCAGGTACGAGATGCAGCGCCTGGCGTCCAACTGATAGGGAGCGATGATCGCCGCTGTTGGGCATGCGGGTATGCATGCCTGACAGGTTCCGCAGTGGGCGGTGGCTGGTTCGTCAACAGGTAGCGGCAGGTCGGTGAGGATCTCTCCCAGGAAGAACCATGAGCCCGCGTCGCGCGCGATGAGGTTGGTGTGTTTGCCTATCCAGCCCAGACCGGCATTGCGTGCCAGCGCTTTTTCCAGGACCGGCGCACTGTCGACACATACGCGGTAGCCGAACGGCCCGATTTGCTTGCCGATATCCTCCGCCAGGCGCACAAGCCCGCGTCGCAAAATCTTGTGATAATCGCGCCCCAGCGCATACCGAGAAACGTACCCGAGCGTTGTGTCAGCAAGGACGGTCTCGGCGTCCACAACATCGCCGGGCCAGTAGTCCATTCGCACGCTGAGCACCCGTACAGTCCCCGGAACCAGCTCCTGCGGCCGGCTGCGGAGCGATCCATGCCTTTGCATGTATTCCATCTCGCCGTGATAACCGCACCGCAGCCATCGGAGCAGATGCTGCTCGTCTTCAGGAATCTCGACACTGCTGACGCCCAGTTGGCTGAAGCCAAGCTCACGAGCGCCGGCAACGAGCGCCCGTTTTGTCGCCTCGAGGTTAAGAATTTCACGTTGAGTCATAGACACGCCACCGCTGTCAGTATAATCAGGCTATGGCTTTGCCGATCGCTCTCTACTCCACCGCGCAGGTACGCGCTCTCGATGCTCACGCAATTGACGTGCAGGGAATCCCCGGCTACACGTTGATGAAGCGGGCGGGCGAGGCGGCGCTCCGATACCTTCGTACGCGGTGGCCCATGGCCCACCGGATCGTCATCGTATGCGGTGGAGGCAACAACGGTGGTGACGGCTATGTGCTGGGACGATTCGCCCAGGCAGCCGGACTCACAGTATCCGTGCTCGCTGCCGTCCCCACGGAATCGCTGCAAAACGATGCGCGCCTAGCGTGCGACGACTTCAAGGCCAGTGGTGGCCAGTTGCGGCCGTTTTCGCCGGATCTCCTGCGCGAAGGCGAAGTGATTGTCGACGCTTTGCTGGGGACCGGGCTCAAGGGTTCGGTTCGACCCGAGCTCGAAAAGGTCATTGCGCAGATCAACTCCGCGGGTCGTCCCATCTTTGCTCTCGACGTCCCATCGGGGCTGGATAGTGACACAGGCGTCCCGCTCGGTGAGACAGTGCGGGCTGACTGCACAGTCACGTTTGTTGGACTTAAGACTGGTCTGTTCATTGGTGACGGGCCCGAGTTTTCCGGCACAGTGTTCTTCGACGATCTGGAAGTCGTCGCTCCGCAGACGAAGGGATTCGAGCCGCGGCTCGAACGCATCATGGAGTCTGAGATTCTTCGTGCGTTGCCGCGCAGAAGGCGATCTTCCAACAAAGGTGATTTTGGCCGCGTGTTGATCGTCGGCAGTGGGCATAGCATGCCGGGCGCGGTGCGACTCGCTGGCGAGGCATGTTTGCGCGTCGGGGCGGGGCTGGTCACTGTGGCGACCGCTCCGGAGAACTTGGCTGCCATTTCCGCTGGTCGGCCCGAACTGATATGCCTTCCCCTCGTCAATGAGGGTGAGCTCGAGGAGGCTATTGAACGCGCGAATGTTGTTGCGATTGGCCCTGGATTGGGCCGTACGGAATGGGCACGCAAGGCGCTGAACACGGTACTGAGTTCTCGTAAGCCCCTCGTCGTGGACGCGGACGCTTTGAACCTTGTCGCGGAGGCTGGAACCCGCGCCCGTGACAACTGGATTCTGACTCCGCACCCCGGCGAGGCGGGCCGGCTGCTGGGTATAAAGACGGACGACGTTCAGAGCGATCGTCTCGCGGCTCTTGAGCATCTCGTCGAGCGGTACCACGGGACGATCGTACTGAAGGGCGCCGGGACTTTGGTTGGAACCGCGAATCACATACCGGGGCTGTGCGAGCGCGGTAATCCTGGGATGGCGACGGCAGGGACCGGTGATGTGCTCACGGGCGCGGTCGCTGGGATTTTGGCCCAGTGTTCGGATACGTCTCTCGCCGCGCGGGTCGGCGTGCTGGTGCATGCGATGGCCGGCGATGCTGCGGCCCGGGGCGGCGAGCGCGGTCTGCTTGCAAGTGATGTCGCGCGAGAACTCCATAACTGCGTCAACAGGTAGCGCAGGCCACAATGCGCTGGTTCGCAAAGACAGCTGACGACACCGAGGCGTTTGGCGGACGCCTCGCCGTTGCCCGACCCAACGGAAACCAGTTAGCGACCATTCATCTGGTGGGTGATCTTGGAGCAGGGAAGACGACGCTGGCGCGCGGTTTCCTGCGGGCGTTAGGGGTCACCGGGCCTGTGAGAAGTCCCACCTATACTTTAGTGGAAGTGTATGAAACCCCAGCAGTTTCCATCGTACACCTGGACTTGTATCGGCTGCTGGAGCCCACAGAATTGGAGCAGCTCGGTCTGAGAGAGTGGGCGCGCCCGGGATATGTCTGGCTGGTCGAATGGCCGGAGCGGGGCGAGGGGCGGTTGCCGTTCCCGGACCTTTCCGTGACGCTGAAGGGCGGTATAAACGGCCATGAGGTGAACCTTACCGCTGGCTCTGCGTTAGGTAAGGAATGGGTGTCGGCAGTTGAAAACACTTCGCGCGACCCGTAGATTACGACGCAGATTACAGACCGAAGTCCATGATAAAAAAGGCCTTTCAACTGGGGCTCATTGCCGCGCTGCTCGGCGGCATGCACGCTGCGATGGCGGCGAGCGCCCAGCTTCGCGAGGCTCGGCTGGTCGCCACGCCGAATTCGGCGCAATTGACGTTGGACGTCGATGGCGCCACGACTCAAAAGCTCTTCACTCTCGATAGGCCGCGGCGCGTGGTTATCGACCTCGCGCGGACGGGTATCGCGCGTGGCTTTCGCGTTCCCCAGGGTTCCGGCGTCGTTGCCAATGTAAGGACGGGCCACCAGGCGGGCGGGACGCTGCGCATCGTCGTCCAGCTCAATGCTCCTGCGGCCGCCCGCAGTACGTGGATGCCTGTTGGGCGTTCGGGACGACGTCAACTCATCATTAATTTTGGCGACGCTGCTCCAGAGGCGGCGGACGCGATGTCTCGAGACTCGAACGCGATGTCTGGAGAGTCGACGCCTCGAGACACCACGCCTCGAACAGTGCGGGCGCCCCACGCACCTATCGATTCCGATCGCGACGTTGTTGTCGCCGTCGATGCGGGCCACGGTGGGCAAGACCCCGGTGCGACTGGGCCCGGTGGTACGCACGAGAAAGACGTTGTTCTCCCGATCGCTCGTTTGCTGGCGGAGCGCATCAACAGCGAGCCGGGAATGCGGGCCGTGCTGACTCGAAACCGCGATGAGTTTCTGGTTCTTCAGGATCGAGCCAGGCGTGCACGTATCGCGAAGGCTGACATGTTCATTTCGGTACATGCTGATGCGATTGCGAATCACGACGTGAGTGGAGCGTCTGTCTACGTGTTGTCTGAGCGGGGCGCGACGAGCGAGTCGGCACGCTGGTTGGCAGAACGGGAGAACGCGGCCGATCTGATGGGAGGCGTGTCACTTGATGACAAAGACAAGACGCTCGCGTCCGTGCTGCTGGACCTTTCGCAGTCAGCCAACATCAGCGCCAGTATGACGGCTGCGCAGCGTGTCCTGGCTGCATTGGATAATGTGGGGCAGGTGCGGAAGTCGCAGGTACAGCAGGCTGGATTTGTGGTGCTCAAGTCGCCCGATATCCCGTCCATGCTGGTGGAGACGGCGTACATCTCGAATCCGGGTGAAGAGGCGCGTTTGAAGAGTCCGCGGCACCAGAACAATCTGGCGGATGCCATCTTCGTAGGTGTGCGTAATTACTTTGAGCAGAGCCCGCCGGCGGGGACGCGCTTCGCGCAGGCGCGCCGCGCGACGATGGCCAGCGCTGGGGCTGCAGCGGCACCTTCGCCTAATTAGGCTGGACGGCCTAGCCGGCGTCCGTCTCCCCCATCCGCGCCGGCCGCAACCCGGTGCGGACACGCTAGACTTCCCATCCCGCCAGCGAGGCGGGCATACCCGGTTTCCGCATGCCCATCCGTGTCCTCCCCAGTGAGCTCGTCGACCAGATCGCTGCCGGCGAGGTGATCGAACGGCCGGCTTCGGTCGTCAAAGAGCTGGTCGAAAACAGCCTGGACGCCGGTGCACGGCGCATCGAAATCGACATCGAGCGCGGGGGCGTCGGGCTGATACGCGTACGGGACGACGGCTGTGGCATTCCGGCTGAAGAGCTTCCGATCGCGATCTCCCGTCACGCCACCAGCAAGATTGCTTCGCTCGATGACTTGGAGGCGATCACCACCTTGGGATTTCGTGGTGAGGCTTTGCCGTCGATCGGGTCGGTCTCGCGGTTGCGGGTTGCATCACATCCAACAGGTGCCGAGCACGGTTCGGAAATCAACGTGGATGGCGGTGCGATTGTGCCGGTTCGTCCGTGCGCGCACCCGTTAGGTACGACAATTGAGGTACGCGATCTGTTCTTCAACGTACCTGCTCGTCGCAAGTTTGTACGCAGTGACGCGACAGAAGTCGGACACATCGCTCGACTTGTCGAGCGCATCGCGCTGTCACGATTTGACGTAGCCTTCAGGTTGCGCAGTGGTGATCGTGTGCTGCTCGACGCGCAGGCTGCGGGACCGGGGGCGGAGGACACGAGGCTAGGTCAGGTTCTTGGGAAAGAATTCCTCCCACGCGCGGTGCCGGTTGCGCATCACGCTGGGCCCGTCGAGATCAACGGCTGGGTTGGACTGCCTACTGCTTCACGTGGACAACCCGATCAACAGTTTTGGTTCGTAAACGGTCGAGCTGTGCGCGACAAGTTGTTGATGAATGCGGTTCGGGTGGCGTATCGCGATGTGCTTTATGGCGGCCGTCATGCCACGTACGTTTTGTACCTGACGTTGGACCCGAAGCTGGTGGATGTGAATGCACATCCGTCGAAGCTGGAGGTGCGATTTCGTGACAGCAGGCAAATACACGAGTTTGTATTTCGCGCGATTGAGCGGGTGATCGCGAATACCAAACCGGATGCGATGGCGGAGCCGGCGGCGGTAGCTGAATTTGCTCACACGGCAGTGAATGGTGGAGGCAGCAGCGTTGGTGCTTACGGCGGCGCCGCGAGCAGCCACGGTGCGTTTGGCCAGGGCGGCGGCCCGTCGACCTACCGCCATCCCGCCCCCGGCCGCATGCTTGGCGGCGCAAAGTACGGCGGCGCCGCCACGGCCGCGCCCTACAACGCCTCGTTACCCCTATACGAACCCTCCCGCGACCCCTGGGCGGTGGCGGCAGAGTTCCGCAATCTGGCGCCAGCGCCAGAGTCAGCGCCTCAAGCAGACCTGCCACTGGGCGTCGCTCTGGCTCAACTTCACGGCATCTACATACTTTCGCAAACTCGCGATGGGTTGGTCCTGGTGGACATGCACGCGGGACACGAACGCGTTTTGTACGAGAAATTCAAAGCGGAGCGCGCGACTGCTGCGCCTGCCTCGCAGCAGCTTCTGGACCCCATCGTCGTTGAACTGAAAGCCCATGAGCTGGAAGCCATTCTGGAGAGCCGTGCCGAGTGGGAGCAGGCGGGATTCGAGCTGGACGCCCTGGGCTCCACTCGTCTGGCCTTGCGACGGATTCCGGCACTTCTCACTGGAGAGAATGTCGGAGAAGTCGTGGCTTCTGTCGTTCGGGATCTGGAAAACGACGCAGACGGCCACCATCTAGACGGAGCGGCGGACAAGTTTCTCGGCACATTGGCGTGCCGGACAGCCATACATGCGGGCCGCCGCCTGACTTTGCCGGAAATGAATGCGTTGTTACGCCAGATGGAATCGACCGATCGTGCCAACCAGTGCAACCACGGGCGGCCCACGTGGGCGCGGCTTACGTTGCCGGAGCTCGATCAACTCTTTCTCCGAGGCCGTTGATTGGCCACGGTCTTTGTACTGACAGGGCCCACCGGCGCGGGCAAAAGTGAATGGGCGGAAAGGTTGGCGAAAGAGGCTCCGGTGGAGATCGTGAGCGTGGACTCCGCTCTCGTCTATCGGGGCTTGGATATCGGCAGCGCCAAACCCGATCGAGCGTTACGTGAGCGCATTCCGCACCACCTCATCGACATCTGCGATCCAACGGACAACTACTCGGCGGGGCGCTTCGTTGCAGATGCAACGTCGGTCATTGATGCCATTCACGGCCGGGGGAAAGTGCCGTTGCTCGTTGGTGGAACGATGCTCTATTTGCGAGCACTCCTGCACGGGCTGGCTCCGTTACCCGAAGCTTCACCGCAAATGCGTCAGGAAATTGACGATCGCGCCGCACGCGAAGGTTGGTCTGCCTTGCATGCCGAACTGGCCCGTTTGGATCCCGAGGCGGCCGGGCGAATCAGCTGTAGAGATCCACAGAGAATTCAGCGTGCGCTCGAGGTTTGTTACATGACAGGGCAGCCGATTTCGCAGTTACAGCGTGACACCGTCAGTCCGTTGGCTCAGCACCAAGTCCGCGCTTGGGCGCTGGCGCCGGCGGATCGGGCCGTGTTGCACCAGCGTCTGGAGCTGCGTTTCCACAGTATGCTGGCCGCCGGATTCCTGGGCGAAGTGCAGTTGTTGCGCCAAAGACCTGACCTGAGCGCGCGGCACTCCTCCATGCGCGCTGTAGGATATCGACAGCTTTGGGCGCATTTGGACGGTGAATATGATCTTGCCGAGGCCACGCGGCGCGGCATTTTCGCAACGCGCCAGCTCGCCAAACGTCAGCTCACCTGGATGCGGTCTGAACAATCGCTCAACTGGCTGGATCCGGACATCCCGCAGTCACGGGCGTCGTGGATTCGCGACTTAAGTCACGAGCTTCGAGAGCTTGGGCTTTGAAGCCAACTGCATGTTAAGATTATCGCTATTATCGGTCCTCGCTGACCGCGAGGCACGGAGCTTGCTGAATCGCGGGACAGGGAAGTTCGCTGCCGATTCTTTTTTCGAACAACTAGAAGCTGTGTGTGAAAAACAAGGAGAACCCGATGGCCAAAGGCCAGTCGCTGCAAGACCCCTTTTTAAACGCGTTACGCAAGGAGAGGGTCCCCGTTTCAATCTACCTGGTCAACGGAATCAAGTTGCAGGGTCAGATCGACTCATTCGACCAGTTCGTCGTTCTGTTGAAGAACAGCGTGAGTCAGATGGTCTACAAGCACGCCATTTCAACGGTCGTACCAGCACGCAACGTGCGGCTCTCGTCCGAGGAAGGTGGAGTTGCCGTGCCGGAGACGACGACACCCGCCGAATGACGCTCGTCCATCATCTGGCCGTCAGTCCTTGAAGAGCTTCGAGCGCCCACAAACGGGTGAGCGCGCGGTGCTCGTGCGCCTCGGGCTCGGATCACCAGTCGACTCTGAAGACCTGCAGGAATTCGGGCAGCTCGCGACCTCCGCGGGCGCCATCCCAGTTGCAACGGTAACGGGCCGCCGCGAGCGGCCCGATCCACGCTATTTCATGGGAAGCGGGAAAGCGGAAGAGCTGCGCGTGGTGTGCGAGGCGAATGAGGCGGAAGTCGTACTCATCGACCACGCGCTGTCGCCCAGCCAGGAACGCAACCTCGAGAAGTTGATCGGGCGCAGGGTGCTGGATCGCAGCGGCCTGATTCTCGACATTTTCGCGCAGCGTGCGCGCAGCTTCGAAGGCAAGCTGCAAGTGGAGCTCGCGCAGCTCAAACACATGAGTACCCGCCTGGTCCGTGGATGGACCCACCTCGAGCGGCAAAAGGGTGGCATCGGCATGCGCGGTCCCGGCGAAACCCAGCTGGAAACCGACCGCCGCCTGATCGGGCAACGGGTGCGGGTGCTGACCAAACGCCTGGAGAAGATCAATCAACAGCGGGAAACTGGCCGGCAGATGCGGGCCGAAATCCCGGTGCCGTCGCTGGCGCTCGTTGGTTATACGAATGCCGGCAAATCAACGCTGTTCAGATCGCTGACGGGCGCGGATGCATACGTTGCCGACCAATTGTTTGCAACGCTGGATCCAACCGTGCGTCGCATAACTTTGCCCGGTGGAACTCTGGTCGTCGCAGCAGATACCGTTGGGTTCATCCGCGAGCTGCCACATGAATTGGTTGCCGCCTTCCAATCAACTCTGACCGAGGCTCGGGAAGCGACCCTGTTGCTGCATGTCGTGGATGCCAGTGATCCGCGGCGTGACGAGCACATAGCGCAGGTAGATGCAGTGCTTGCTGAGATTGGCGCGGACTCGATTCCGCAAATCATTCTGTACAACAAGATCGACCGGATGGACCTGCAGCCGCGGATCGATCGCAACGCCGAGGGCCAGGCGACCGCGGTTTGGATTTCAGCCCAAAAGCACCTTGGCCTGGATCTGCTGGCGGAAGCAGTCGCGGAGCGGCTGCGGCGCTTCGCCCGGAGGGCGCGAATTCGGGTCCAGGCCAGTGCCGGGGCCGTGCGCTCCCGTCTCTATGCCGCAAAGGCCGTACGAGACGAAAGTTCGGCCGAGGATGGCTCTATTGAACTTAGCGTGGAGCTGCCCGACGTGGAGCTGATGGCCCTGGCACGGACGGGAGGGGTCGAGGTTCTGGAGGTCCAAGGGCCGAATATGCCTTGTGCCCCCGAGACTGCGTACCTACAATCGGCACCCGTTTCCGGCGGGCCAAAGCACGCCTCATAATTATTTTTCTCTATGGCGTGGAATCAACCGGGTCAGAACAATCCTTGGGGCCGCCGGCCGGGTCAAGGCGGGGGTCCAGACCTCGATGAGCGCGTGAAAAGCTGGCAGAGGCGGCTGGAATCCCTGTTTCGCCCTGGTGGCCGTGGCGGCGAGAGCCGCTCATTGCTCTTCCTGGTGGTCGTGGTGGCCCTGGCGCTGTTCTTCCTGAGCGGCTTTTTCCAGATCAAGGCGGCCGAGCAGGGGGTCATCCTGCGTTTTGGCCGGCTCGTGGACATCCGCCACCAGGGGTGGGGGTGGCGTTGGCCCTGGGTCGAGACGGTGATCAAGGTCAATGTCGCGAGCGTGAACTCGAGCGAGTACAAGTCGCGCGTACTGACCTCCGACGTCAATCTCGTCGACCTGCGTTTCGCCGTGCAGTACCAGCTGACCGACCCGAAGAAAGTGCTGTTCGCCGTGAAGGATCCGGAGTCGACGCTGAGCGAGGTCAGCGAGATGGCGATTCGGGAGATCGTGGGGCGGAGCAAGCTCGACGACGTGCTGGTGGGTGCTACCCGCCCTGAGATCACACGGCGCACGAAGGATCTCATTCAGGCCACTCTCGATACTTACAAAACCGGCATCACTATCACGACCGTGAATCTGACGGACGTGCAGGTGCCCGAAGCTGTGATTCCGTCCCAACGCGATGCGAACAAGGCGTTGGCTGACCAGGAGCGGTTCATCAAAGAATCGCAGGCTTACGCCAACAGCATCATTCCGGTCGCGGAAGGTGCGGCAGCCCGTATGCAACAGGATGCGGAGGCCTACAAGTCGCAGGTGACCGCCATCGCTGAGGGCCAGACATCTCGCTTCCAACAGCTTGAGCAGGCGTACTCGCAGTCCCCCGAAGTGACTCGTCGCCGGCTCTACATGGATACCGTGGAGAATGTGTTGGCGCGGGCGCACAAGGTGTTGATCGACTCGAAGGCAGGCGGCAGCGCCGGGGGTAACATGTTCTACCTCCCGCTCGACAAGCTGTTGGACAAGGCCAGTGCGCGCTCCGACAACGACACTGTCGGCGTGGTTGTTGGCCGTGACGACAACAACTCGGCACAGGGCCAGGGCAAACAGGAGCCCGAATCCGTGACCGTCGAAGCTCGCGGCCGGGGAGATCGCTGATGCCGGCGCGTGTCGCACCCATCATAGTGCTCATCGGTATGCTGATCGTGGCGGCGACCTCGATGTTCACCATCACTGAGGCACAAGTTGCCATCCGCACCGAATTCGGCGCGATCATGGGGCTGGATTATTCACCTGGCTTGCACTGGAAGTGGCCGTGGGACCAGGTGGTGAAGTTCGATCGCCGCGTGCTGTCGCTGTCGTACACCGGTGAGACTTTCCTGACCAATGACAATCGCGGGCTCATTGTCGACTTCTACGTGAAGTGGAAGGTCAACAATGCCTCGCGGTATTTCCAAGCAACGGGTGGTCGCGAGGATCTCGCTGGCGAACGTATCGCTGAGATCGTCAAGGACGGTATCAAGGGCGTCGTTGCTCAGCGGACGCTGGAGGATATTGTTTCTGCGGATCGTGCCGCGGTGACTGAAGACATGATTGTGCAAGCCAGTCGCAACGTGTCTGGGCTCGGTATCGATCTGGTTGACGTGCGCGTTCAGCGAATCGATCTGCCGGATGACGTCAGCTCGCGTGTCTACGAAAGCATGAAACAGAACTTTGTGAAGATCGCGAGCAAGCTGCGGGCGGAAGGCCAAAGCGCCAGCGTTCGAATCCGTGCGTCGGCTGAACGGCGCCGTACCGAAATTCTCGCGGATGCGGAGCGCGATGCGCTTCGGGTTCGCGGTGACGGTGACGCACAAGCGACCCAGACGTATTCCAAGGCTTACTCGAAGAATCCCGAGTTTTACGCGTTTTACCGCAGCCTGCAGGCGTATGAGCGATCCTTGGGGAAGGACGGCGACGTTCTGGTTATCACGCCGGACGGGGAGTTCTTCAAGTATCTGAAGGACCCCAGCCCACCCAAGCACTGATCCGTCTGGGAACACCGAGTGTCTTTGAATTTCTCCGACCTGCTTGCGGCCCTGGCGCTATTCTTTGTTTTTGAGGGCATCGCCCCGTTTTTGCACCCGCGTGGGGTCAAGCGCGCGTTTGCAAAGCTCATGGATGTGACTGATCGTGAGTTGCGCATAGCGGGGCTGGGCAGCATGCTGGTGGGTGTCATCCTTCTCTTTCTGGTCCGTTAGGGGCAAGCGTGGGCAAGTTCGTCGTCATCATCGGCACACAATGGGGCGATGAAGGCAAAGGCAAGGTCGTGGACCTCCTGACCGAGCGTGCCGCCGCAGTCGCACGCTTTCAGGGTGGTCACAACGCCGGCCACACGCTCGTCATCGGCGGTCATAAAACCATCCTGTCGCTCATTCCTTCCGGCATCCTCCGCGAGCACGTGCGTTGCTTCATCGGCAACGGTGTAGTTCTTTCGCTCGATGCATTGATGGCAGAGAGCAAGATGCTGATGGATAAGGGCGTTCCGGTGTTTGAGCGCCTGCGCATCTCGCCAAACTGCCCGTTGATCCTGCCGTCGCATGTGGAGCTCGACAAGGCACGCGAGCGCGCCAGGGGCCCCAATGCCATTGGCACAACGGGTCGAGGAATAGGTCCCGCGTACGAAGATAAAGTGGCGCGACGTGCAGTTCGGGTAGCCGACCTGTTTCAACGTGATCGTTTCGCATCCAAGCTCGGTGAAGTGCTGGATTTCCACAACTTCGTGCTGCAGCACTACTTTCGGCTGCCGCCGGTGGATTTCCAGAAGACACTGGATCAACAGTTGCTGCAGGCGGAGAAGATTGCGCCGCTGGTCACGGATGTCACCCTGGCTTTGCATTCGCTTCGCAAGGAAGGCGCCAACGTCATGTTCGAAGGCGCGCAGGGCGCGATGTTGGACATCGACCTTGGCACCTATCCGTACGTCACTTCTTCCAACACAACTGCCGGTTATGCGGGTACGGGTACGGGACTCGGTCCGCGTGCTTTCGATGAAGTGATTGGAATCGTGAAGGCGTACACCACGCGTGTGGGCGCAGGGCCTTTCCCGACCGAACTGTTCGATGAATACGGCGAGCATCTGTCGCGGGTTGGTCATGAGTTCGGCTCAGTGACGGGGCGGCGCCGGCGCTGCGGCTGGTTCGACTCAGTCGCTCTGCGACGCGCGATCGTGCACTCGAGCGTGTCCAGTCTGTGCATCACCAAGTTGGACGTGCTCGACGGCCTGGACACGATCCAGGTGGGTGTCGGGTACCGGATCGATGGCGAGGTCGTGGCCGAGCCGCCTTTGAGCATTGACGGGTATGCCGGCGTGGAGCCGGTCTACGAAGAAGTGCCAGGTTGGAAGGAGTCGACTGTGGGTATCACTGACTACGATGCGTTGCCGCTCAACGCACGCAAATATCTCGAGCGCCTGGCGGCGCTCGTCAACGTGCCCATTGGCATGATTTCCACCGGACCCGACCGGGATCAAACCATCGTCTTGCGTCATCCGTTCGGCGCTTGATCCGCCTCGGACTCATCCTTCTCATTCTCGTCGCTTCCCTGCTCGCTGCCAGTACCTGGCGGGTTTACGGGCACACGTGGGATGAGCCGGAGCATCTCGCCGCGGGCCTGGAGATGTTGGACCTTGGGAAGTATGAGTATGACACTGAGCATCCGCCGCTTGCGCGCGAGCTCATTGCGCTTGGCCCCTACTTAGCTGGCTCCCACTCGTTTGGCACTCCGCCTCCTGATGGCACGCAGGAGGGAATCGACATCCTCTACGACGGGGGACACTACGACCGAACTCTGATGCTCGCCAGGCTGGGCGCGTTACCGTTTCTGACCGTGTTGTTGCTGGCAATGTGGCTCTGGGCGAGGCGGGTGGCCTTGTCGGAAGGCGAAGCGCTCCTCGGCGTGTTGTTGCTCGCATCCGTCCCGCCGATTCTGGGTCATGCGGCGCTGGCGGCACTCGATATCCCTGGTACCGCGACAACATTGTTGGCGTTGTATCTGTTGCAACAGTGGCTGACCAGTGGAACGCGGCGTGATGCGATTCTGTTTGGCCTGGCAACGGGAGTGGCGGTTGGGACCAAGCTGTCAGCCGTGCCGTTCATAGGACTGGGGATGTTGGTTCTGCCGCTGGTGCGCAGCATCCTGTTAGCCGCTCCCGCTGTTGTGCCCTGGCAGCGTCGGGTCGCAGGACTTGCATTGATGGCGCTCGCCGCGATGGCACCCATTGTGCTCGCCTACGGCCGGCGCTCCATTGATCTGACTGAGTTGCCGCCCCGATTCAACTGGGTGATGGGCTATCTGTTTCCGGGCGGCGGTGCGGCTCACCCCGAGGCGTACTCCATTCTCGGAAGTTTGCGATTGCCGGAGGCCTTCTGGGATTTCGCGGAAGGCATCATGGCCTTGAAGGCCCACAATGACACGGGCCACCTGTCCTATTTGCTCGGGCACGTGAAGGCGGGCGGTTGGTGGTACTTCTATTTCGTCGACCTCGCGGTGAAAACGCCGCTGCCGCTGTTGTTGGCCGGGCCGATCGGATTGGTGCTGCTGACGCGAGACGGTTGGCGGGAACGCAAGTCGTGGCGGTTGGCGCCCGTCGTGCTGTTCATCACCATCCTGCTATTTTCCAGCTTTTTCAGTCGGATCAACATTGGCATCCGACATGTGTTGATCCTGTACCCGTTCCTGGCGCTGGGGGGTGCTTATGCGTTGGCGGCAGTGTGGCGCTCAGGCTCCCGGGTCGGTACGGTAGGGGTGGTCGCCCTCGTGGCATGGCAGGTTGGGGGCCTCGCGCTGGCCAGTCCCGACTATCTTCCGTACTTCAACGAGGCAGTCAGCAACCCCGCGCATGTAGTAGTCGATTCCGACCTCGATTGGAGCCAGGACTTACGACGCCTGGAGCGGCGCCTTGCCGAGCTGAAGGTTCCCAGCGTCAGCCTCGCCTACCAGGGTACGGCAGACCTCACGAAGGAATCCCTGCCTCCCTTTGTTCGACTGCCACCCCGCCAGCCGGCTACCGGCTGGGTGGCTATCAACGCATTGACTCGGGAGCACGAGCCGATCGGCTATGGCTGGTTAAGCGCTTACCGGCCCGTCGAGCGGATTGGCAAGACCATTGATCTGTACTTTATCCAACAACCTTAGGCGGGCGATTCGCTCGGTTGCTGGAGGATGAGAGTAGTAAAACGCCGAATACAGCGCGTCAGGCGTCAGCGTTGACGCATTGTCCCTATATAACTTGACGAGTGCGTTGGCCAGGTCTTCCGCATGCGCGTAACGGCCCGCGAATTCGTCGGCTTCGAACTCATGTCTGCGTGACCAGAGTGATCCCAAGGGAGTCGCAAACATGGCGAACGCCGGAGTGACAAACATGAACAACAGCAAGGCGGCGTGTGACGAGGGAGTCTGCACGCCGAATGCCGTGTAAAAGGCAGGTTGCGCGGCCAGCCAACCGAGCAAAGCCAGCGCTCCGAAAGAAGCCGCGATTGTCACCAGCAGGCGTTTGCGGACGTGTTTGAGCTTGAAGTGTCCCAGCTCGTGAGCCAACACGCCTTCGATTTCTGCATGCGTCAGGCTCGCGAGTAACGTGTCGTAGAACACAATGCGCTTGTTGCTGCCCAATCCAGTGAAGTAGGCATTCCCGTGCGCAGACCGCCGCGACCCGTCCACGACAAAGACACCCTGCGACTTGAAGCCACAGCGCTGCAGGAGGGATTCAATGCGGGACTTCAGCGTCGCATCCTCCAACGGCGAGAACTTGTTGAAGAAGGGTGCGATGAAGGCGGGCCACGCCCACGTCATCAAGAGCATCAGCGCCAGCCAACCCATCCAGGCCCACAACCACCACAGTGGGCCGGCGCGATCCATCAAAGTGAGTGCGGCTAGCACTATCGGGCCGCCGATCAGCAACCCCAGCAGGCTGCTTTTCACCAGGTCGGTGATAAAGAGGCGGGGCGTCATGCGGTTGAATCCGAACCGCGCCTCGATTTTGAAGGTGCGCCAGATCGAGAAGGGCAGGTCGATGAGCGCCGTCAGACAAAACACCGTCAACATGACCAGGGCGCCACGCCAGGGGTTGCTCCAACCGCTGCCTTGCCACAGCACGTCCAGGGCTCCGATCAAGCCCCCGATTGTAAGTGTGAGCGTTACCAGGGCATCGAGCACAGCCGAGCGGCGTCCGAGTTTGATCGTCGCGACGGTGTAGTCGGCGGCCTTCTGATGGTCAGCGAGCGAAATGCGGTCGGCAAAGGCGGAGGGGACCTTGTGCCTGTTTGCTTGGACAGTCGCAATCTGCCGCGCCGCCAGCCATAGCCTTAGGACGGAGGCAGCGATGACCGCTATGACGAAGGCGGCTGCAAAGACATAATCTAACGAGGGCATTTTCATGCCCCCGATTATGCCTTGGTGAGACGCATCCCGTGGGACGCTCCCGCACCCCGCTGGGCGCTCCCAACCTGGGTCGCTCCCGCGCTTCCGGGGGCGGCGGCAATGCGCGACCGCCGTCCCCGGAGTCCTACGCTCTTCGCAGGAAAGTCAGAACGGCGAGTATCAGGAATACGAAGAACAGTACCTTCGCAATACCAGCGGCTCCTGCGGCAAGCCCGCCAAAGCCCAAGATCGCCGCGACGATGGCGATGATGAAAAATACGACTGCGTAATGAAGCATTTTTGTCTCTCCCGCCGCTCGCGAACTCTTTCGCTGGCGTTCTGAGACGCATAATCCTCGTCTACCGTTTTATGCGTTATCGGAAGCCGCGCCGCTTCCTTGTCAGACGGGTCTGACGTCTGTAGGCGCCTCCATACAGTCGATATGTCGCTGCTGTTCATTTCGCGACATGCTGTCCTGTGTTTTATTGACGCGACGATAAAATGGGAGTGAGCGGGAAGACTTATAGAAGGCCATGATTTTATTCGATGGCCCGATCCAATTAATCCGCTTGAAAGGGACTGCTCTACAGATCAGTTTGGGGTGGGGGTGCCGCCCGACGAGAGCCTTGTTGCTAATGCGCCACGCATAGCAAAGGTCTGGAGGGGGCTCCGGTGGTTCTTCCGAAAGATTTATAAATATCGGGGAGAGCGGCTTGAAAGCGAATCGAAAAGTCTACTGCGCCGTTGCGACCATTCTGGGTGCGCACGCAGCCGCTGCGAATGCAGCAGCGCCGGCTGAGGCGACACCTGCGGAGTCCGATCAGGGTCTTGCGATCAGCGAAGTTGTCGTGACCGCCCAGCGCCGTGAACAGAGCGCGCAGGACGTTCCAATCACGATGACAACTCTCACCGCGGAAACACTCAGTAAGTTGAACGTGACCACGTTCGACGACTACGTGAAGTATCTCCCAAGCGTGACTGTGTCCAACGCGGGTCCGGGTCGCGGACAGATTTATATGCGCGGTCTCGGCACCACCCAGGACGGTGAACAGTCCTCGGGCGCAACGGGCAGCTTCCCGAACGTTGCGGTCTATCTCGACGACCAGTCGGCGCAACTGCCAGGCCGCAACCTTGATATCTACACCGCCGACCTGGAGCGCGTCGAGGTGTTGGAAGGTCCGCAGGGAACCCTGTTCGGCGCAGGTGCACAGGCGGGCGTCGTCCGTTACATCACCAATAAGCCGAAGTTGGACAAGACCGAGGCCGCTTTCAACGGCAGCTACGGCACGACGGCTCACGGTGAGAACAGCAGCAGCCTGGATGCGATGCTCAACGTGCCGTTGATCGACGGCAAGCTCGCTTTGCGCGGCGTCATATACAGTGAAAATCGGGGCGGCTACATCGACAACGTGCCGGGCACGTTTACGCGTAAGCCAACCGACCTCGGTATCGCGTACTACTTCAAGGGAGTAGTGCCCGCTCTCAACGAAGTCGCCAATAACTCGTTGGTGGCTGCGAAGGACATCAATCCGGTCACCTACAAGGGTTTCCGGCTGTCCGGCCTGTACCAGATCAACGATGATTGGAATGTCCTGGTCACGCAGTCGTATCAGAACATGGAGGCTGACGGCATTTTCGCCCAGATGCCTAACGGTTCCGATGGCGAGAAGCTGCCTGACTTGTCGGTGAACCTGTTCACGCCGCAATACGACAAGGATAAGTTCGAGAATACGGCCTGGACGGTGAACGGCCGAATCGGGCCCTTGAAAGCTGTTTACACGGGCGGTTACCTGGTTCGCCACGTCGACGAGGTGGCGGACTACACAAACTACAACCGCGGCGCGTACGGCGACTACTACTCTTGCATCATCCCGGGTACGCAACAGGCCATCGACCGCGGAACACCGGATGGCGAGTGTTTGACACCTGTTTCGACGTTCAAGGTCACAGAGCGCAACACTCACCAGAGCCATGAGTTCCGGCTGAGCAGCCCGGATGACTGGCGTCTGCGCTTTATCGGCGGTGCGTTCTGGGAAGACTTCCAGATCCAGGACATTTCGGACTGGTACTACCGCGCCCCCGGCGCGGGGTTCATTCCGCTGATCGCACCACCCGCTTCGAGCGTCAACAATCACGCCGTTCGCGATCCACTGATCGGCTTCTACGATGACGTCCAGCGTGGATACAAACAGACGGCGGGCTTCCTATCGGTAGACTACGACATCATTCCGAAGACCCTGACGATAACCGGCGGCACGCGCTACTACAGCATGGATACCTTCGAGAAGGGCGCGAAGGGCGGTAGCTACGGGTGCCGTCCGGGCGGACTCTATACATTCAGTCCTGGCGACATTCCGGGCGTTTGTGACAGCGGTTTGAACCTCGACACGTTGGTTGTTCCGCCGGGTAACGAGCGTTACTCGGACTCAAGCGTGGGCCTGAAAAAGAACTACAGCGGATTCCGCAGCCGTGGGAACTTGACCTGGAAGTTCAAGGACGACGGCCTGCTGTACTACACCTGGTCACAGGGTTTCCGGCCGGGCGGCTTCAACCGTTCCTCGGGATTCGTCAGCGCCGGTCAGTCGCCTCTGAAGGGCGTCTTCTTGACCCCGATCGGATTCGCACCCGACCAGTTGACCAACAACGAGATCGGCTTCAAGACCCAGTGGTTCGATCACCGCTTGCAGGTCAACGGCACGTTCTATCGTGAAGACTGGAAGAACGTGCAGATCGGGCTGTTCGATCCGGGCGTCCTCGGCAATCTGACGTTCACTACCAACGGTCCGGACTACCGTGTAAAGGGGTTCGAGACGGAAATTACCGCGGTGGTTATCCGCGGCCTGACCGTGACTTTCAGTGGCGCCTGGAACCAGAGCGAGCTCACCAACACGCCGACCCTGTTCGGTGCCAACGGCCAGCCGATCATTTTCGAAAATCTCACTCCTCCTCTGCACAACCCTTATGGTGATAAGGGCAGTCCGCTGGCGATGTCGCCGCCGTTCCAGGGTAACCTGCAGGTCCGGTACGAGTTCCCGTTCATGGACTACAACCTGTTCGCGCAGGGCAGCGCGATTCGGCGTGGGCATGTGATCACGACTACGGACAAGTTGCAGACGAATCCTGTGGACAATTCGTCGATTTCCTACGACCTGCCCAGCTACACCAGCTATGACGCCTCGGTTGGGGCGAGCAAGGACGCCTGGTCCGTTCAGCTTTATGCCGAGAACCTGACGGACAAGCGGGCGATCACCTTCTCCCAGTTCACGCAGCGCGTGCGGGAAGACTCGGTGATCCGGCCGCGTACAATCTCGCTCAAGGTGGGGTATAAGTTCCAGTGAAGTGAGCGAAGGCAGTCAATCTGAAAAGTCCCCCTCGAGAATCGAGGGGGAACTCGACCGGGCGCGGCGCCTGATGGAAAAACGCCAGTTTGCGCAAGCGCTGGCGGTTGCCGAAGCTCTATTGATTGAGGTCCCTGAGAACCGCGATGTCCTGTACTTGGTCGCGGTTAACCAGCGCTATCTGGCGCGGGTTCCTGATGCGTTGGCGACGCTGGCGCGGTTCGAAAAGTTGCATCCTGACTATGGCCGGTTGTTCCAGGAGCGCGGCCATTGCTACCGGGCGCTCAACAAGCCAGCCGATGCTATCAACGCCTACGTCCAGGCCGTCAACCTGAATCCCTCTCTGCCGGCGAGCTGGAAAAACCTGGTGGCGCTGTATCGGAGCGTTGGCCGGACGGCCGAGGCCGACAATGCTGCGAACGTTCTCGCCACACTGGAGCGTCTGCCTGTGGCGGTGGTGACCGCCAACAGCTTGTTCAGCGAAGGCTCGACCAACGAGGCGGAGCAGTTGATCCGGCCGTTCCTGCTGCAGAATCCCGATCACGTGGAGGCCATGCGCCTCCTGGCTCGCATCGGGATGAAACTCGGGGTGCTGGATGATGCCGAGTTTTTGCTGGAGAGCGTGTTGGAGTTTGATCCTGGCTACCATGCGGCACGGCACAATTATGCCGAGGTGCTGGCGGATCGCCACAAGCACCTCGAGGCCCTGGAGCAGATCCGTAAATTGCTGGCGGTCGAGCCGCGTAATGCCGTGTTTCGGGCGCTGGAAGGCAATGCGCTCGTGGGGCTTGGGCGGCACGACGAGGCGCTCAAGCTATTTTTTGAGCTGCGTGACGAAACTCCTTCGAATCCAACGCTTCATCTGGCCATCGCGCATGCGTTGAAGACTGTGGGGCGGCAGCCGGAGGCTATTGAATCGTATCGGCGGGCTTTTCAAGTTCTGCCCACTTTCGGTGATGCTTACTGGAGTCTCGCAAACCTCAAGACGTACCGGTTTACTGATGACGAGATTGCGCGCATGCGCAGTGTTGAGACGGATCCGGCTGTGCCGGTGGTTGATCGGTATCACTTCTACTTTGCCTTAGGTAAGGCGTTGGAAGACCGAGGGGAATACGAGGAGTCGTTTCACTTCTACTCGCGTGGTAATGCGCTGAAGAAGGAGGAAACGCGGTATGACCGGGCGTCGTTTGAGCGGACTGCTGAGCGGCAGAAGCTCGTGTGTACGCGGGAGTTTTTTGAGGCCCGCCGCGGTTTGGGGTGCGATCGGGCGGATCCTATTTTTATCGTGGGGTTGCCTCGTGCTGGTTCGACGCTAATTGAGCAGATTCTGGCGTCGCATTCGGCGGTGGAGGGTACGAAGGAGCTGGCGGAGATTCCGCGGCTGGTGCATCAGTTGAATGGGCGGGAGTCTTCGGATACGGAGCCGCATTATCCTGATGTGCTCGCTCAGCTGGATGCGGCGCAGTTGAAGGCGTTTGGGGAGAAGTTCATTGCGGACACGCGGGTGTATCGCAGTACTGGGCGGCCGTTTTTCATTGACAAGATGCCGAATAATTTTCGGCATATCGGGTTAATAAGTTTGATCTTGCCTCAGGCCAAAATTATAGATGCTCGGCGGGAGCCGATGGCTTGCTGCTTCAGTAACTTCAAGCAACTGTTTGCCAATGGGCAGGAGTTTACTTACAGCCTGGAGGATATTGGGCGGTATTACCGGACGTATGTGTCGTTGATGGATCATTGGGATGAAGTGCTGCCGGATCGCGTGTTGCGGATGCAACATGAGGAGGTCGTTGATGACCTTGAGGGTAGCGTGCGGCGGTTGTTGGAGTTTTGTGGGCTGGAGTTTGAGGCGGGGTGCCTGGAATTCTGGAAGACCGAGCGGAATGTGCGGACGGCCAGCTCTGAGCAGGTGCGGCGGCCTATTTTCAAGGAAGGGTTGGATCAGTGGCGGAATTATGAGCCTTGGTTGGGGGAGTTGAAGGAGAGTCTGGCTTGAAGTGGTTATTGGTGCTTTGGTGGAGCGTGGCTTTGGGGGGCACGCCCGCACCAGAGTTGAAAATCAATCTCGATGAATTCGACGGGATGAAGAAAGTAGTGCTGTTGCCAAACAGCATGCACCTGGCTTACATCGATATGGGCAATCCGAAGGGACCGCCCGTTGTGCTGATTCATGGATATACCGATAACGCTCGCGATTGGGTGCCGTTGATTCCTTATTTGTCGAAGAAGTTTCGGCTGATTGTGGTGGATATTCGAGGTCACGGGCGGTCTGACAAGCCTGAGTGCTGCTATGCACGCATCGACTTTGCGTATGACATCAAGCTGCTGTTGGACTCACTGCACATTGCGCGTGCGGATATCGTTGGGCATTCGTTGGGGAGCATGATTACGCAGGTTCTGGCGGAGGAATGGCCGGATCGGGTGCGTAAGGTGGTGCTCATTTCTTCGACTGGTGGACCGCGTGTTGGGTCGGTGCCGAAAAAGCCGGCGATGGACTATGCGGCTGAGATTCGTAAGTTGAAGGAGCCTATTGATCCAGATTCGCCATTTATGGTGGCTTGGTGGGATTCACCCAAGCCGGTTAATCCTGAGTTTATCCGGCGTCAGCGGCGCGATTCGGCGCAGATTCCGTTGTCGGTGTGGTTGGCTGTTTTGGAGCAGGGGGCTAATCCTTCGGATTTGCAGCGGGGGTTGTCGAAGTTGGTGGCGCCTACGCTGCTGATTTGGGGGAGCGAGGATCCGATCATGGAGGAGGAGGTGCGGGCGACTTTGCGGGAAGGGTTGCCGAAGGCAAGCGTTAAGGTGTTTGAGGGGTTGGGGCACAATCCGTTTTGGGAGGAGCCGGAGAGGGTGGCGGGGGTGGTTAACCAGTTCCTGAATTAGTCTATGAGTGTCTTCGCGAGCCGCGCCTCGTCAACCTCGTAACCCATCCCAGGAGCGTTGCTCAGGTTGAGCCAACCATCGCTGTCGGCAACTAGTGGCTCAGCCATGATGTAGTCGCGGCGATCGAGGTCCCACTGTGGAGGGTCGTAGGGGAATTCGATGAAAGGGGCATGGCCGAGTCCGGCAACGAGGTGAGTGTTGGCCATGACACCCATACCGTTGGTCCATGTGTGTGGAGTGAACACGATGTTGTGTTCTTGGGCCATGATTGCGGCGCGTCTTAGGCCGGTGATGCCGCCGACCAAGGCGACGTCCGGTTGGAGTACATCTACGCAACCTTGGGTGATGAGCTCGCGGAGTTCGTGCGCTTGGCGAGTCATCTCGCCACCCGCTATGCGCACATCGACCGATTCCCGCAGCGCACGCATGCCGGCGTAATCGCCGCGATGCAGCGGTTCTTCCATCCAATACACGCCAAGCCGCTCCAGTTCGCGGGCTACCGTTACGGCATCCTTCAGAGCCCAGGGAGGCTCCGTGTCCCACGGCTGCCGCCAGCCCTGGTTGCAGTCGACCATCAACTCCAGGCGGTGTCCAACTCGCGCTCGGACTGCCTCCAGCGCTTTGACGTCATCTCGCCAGTCGCCGCGATGAAATCTCAGCTTGAGAGCTGGGAAGCCTTGCGTGAGGTATTTCTCGGCAGCCTCGGCCATCGCTCCTGGGTCGCGCAGCGTGCCCGAGGAGGCGTAAGCGCGGACGCGGTTAGACAAACCGCCGAGCAGCTTCCAGCACGGTTGACCGGTGATCTTGCCGGCCAGATCCCACAGGGCGAGGTCCAGCGGCCAGCAGCGGCCGTAGTGAAAGTCGATATTGGACAGAACGCGGTAGTGGCGCTCGAGCGCCAGCGGGTCCTGGCCGATGAACAGGTTCTCGTGTCCCTTAAACCCCACCATGAGGTCGCCCGAGCCGAATCCCGTGAGGCCGGAATCGGTGGTGACGCGCACCAGAGTCGCATCGAAGTGCAGGCGCGGCTTGCTGTCCCAGCTCGCATTGAAGGCCGGGCTGAATTTCAGCCGGTGCTGGCTGATCTGGATAGAGGCGATTTTATGGTCGGACATAGCGGCAGACTTCCATATTGGACGATGCGGTCAAAGCCGAGAAATTGGCTACCCACATCGAAAAAAGGCATCGGATTCCTGCGGTTACCGTCGGTGTGCGCACGCTAGAATCGATGGGCGGGCAATAGGAGCGGGCCATGAGTAAGAAGTCGATTGATCGGCGCTGGCTACCATTGAATGCGTTGCGCGCCTTCGAGGGCGTTGCTAAGCACGGTAGTTTCACTGCTGCTGCAAACGCGCTGCTGATTTCGCAAAGCGCGTTGTCACGGCATGTCATTGCCTTAGAGCGGTTGGTCGGGGTGCAGCTTTTTGAGCGGCGACCGCACGCGTTGTTGCTCACTAAGGCCGGGCAACATTTGCTGCCGGCGGTGGTGAAGTCCTTCGATCGGCTCGAATACGCGCTGGATGATATCCGTAATGATGGCGCTCCGACGCAGCGCACCCTTCGAGTCCAGATGCCGCCTAGCTTTGCGATCCAGCTCGCGGTGCCAATTCTTCGCGATTTCCGCAGTGCGAGCACCGATGTCGATATCGACCTCATCAGCCCGTACGGTGTTGGCCCGCCGTTGGGTGATGTCGATGTCGCTGTCGTGTATTCGAAACCGACTGTGACGGATCTTGTCACTGACCTATTGTGGTCTGTTCGTCCTAGCCTTCTGTGTCATCCCGACATTGCGGCGAAGTACAAGGGCAAGGATCTGGCCGCTTTCATTGACGCGAATGAGATTGTGCACGTGCGGATAGCGGATCTTCCGAGGCACTACCTGTGGTCGCAGTTCGTTCGTCAAAATGGCGTGCCGTCGGTCAACTACGAGCGCGGTCTCGTGTTCGATACCGCTGTGCTGGCGGTCCAATACGCTTTGAGTGGTCAGGGCGTCGTGCTTTGCGATACCCACCTGTTTGCTGAAGAGATCCGCCAAGGTCGCCTCGTCCGGCCCTTTGATGCGACAGTGGATGACGGATACGGGTACTACCTGATTACACATCCCGAAGCGCTCGGTGACACGGCCATTGCCTTGTTCCGGTCTTGGCTGATCGAGCGCTTCGGAACAAGCCCTGCTCAGGCGGCGTCGCCCGCTGTCCACCTTGCTGTTTCAAACGAGTGATAGAGAAATGAAGAGTGCTGCCCAAGTTGTGGTGATTGGTGGAGGTGTGGTCGGCGCGAGTGTTCTCTATCATCTGACCAAGGCAGGTTGGAAAGACGTTCTGTTGATTGAGCGTGACGAGCTGACATCGGGATCGACCTGGCACGCTGCTGGCGGCATGCACACCGTTAACGGCGACCCGAACGTGGCCAAGCTGCAGCAGTACACCATCAATCTGTACAAGGAACTGGAGCGGATCTCCGGGCAGTCGTGCGGCATGCACATCACCGGCGGGCTCATGTTGGCCGGAACACCCGAGCGCATGGATTGGCTGAAAATGGCGAAGGCTCGAGGCCGATATCTCGGCATGGATCTCGAGCTCATCTCGCCCGATGAGGCAGCGAAGCTGTTTCCTATGATGGATAAGAAGCACTTTCTGGGTGCGATCTATGATCCGATTGAGGGACACGTTGATCCGTACGGCGTGACTCACGCTTATGCCAAGTCGGCGCAGATTGCTGGTGCCGAGATCGTGCGTCATACGCGTGTGACGGACCTCCGTTCGCGCCCGGATGGTTCTTGGGATGTGATTACTGATCACGGGAATGTACACGCTGAACACGTCGTCAATGCTGGCGGATTGTGGGCGCGCGAAGTTGGTCGGATGGTGGGTTTGGAGCTTCCGGTGCTTGCGATGGAGCACCAGTATCTCATCACTGAGAAAATTCCCTCACTGGTTCCGCCATCGGGCAAAAAAGAGCAGCTTCACGTCATCGATTTTGAGGGCGAGCTGTATTTGCGTGAGGAGCGTGGGGGGATGCTGCTGGGTACGTATGAGCGTGCTGGCGTCCCTTGGTCGCCCTCGGTTACGCCCTGGGACTTTGGTCAGAATCTGTTGCCTAATGACTTGGAACGCATTGCACCGAGTCTGGATGTGGCGTTCCAACATTTCCCGGTGTTGGGTGAGTCGGGCATTGCCAAGGTGGTCAACGGGCCGTTCACATTTGCGCCGGATGGCAATCCGCTCGTGGGGCCGGTGAAGGGGTTGAAGAATTTCTGGGTGGCTTGCGGCGTCATGGCTGGGTTTAGTCAGGGCGGTGGCGTAGGGCTAGTGCTGTCAGAGTGGATGGTCAACGGTGATCCGGGTGCGGATGTGTGGGCTATGGATGTGTCCCGCTATGGGGATTGGGCGACCTTGGCTTACACAAATGCCAAGGTTCGCGAGAATTACTCACGGCGGTTTCGGATTCGGTTTCCCAATGAGGAGTTGACTGCGGCGCGGCCTTTGCGCACTACACCGATTTATGAGCGGTTGCAGGCCGAGCATGCTGTGTTTGGGGATTATTGCGGGTTGGAGCATCCGTTGTGGTTTGCTCCGTCTGCGGCTCAGGCGACAGAGGAGGTTACTTTCCGGCGTTCGAGCGCGCATGAGCATGTGGCTGCTGAGTGCCGGAACGTGCGTGAGAACGTGGGATTGCTGGAGATCTCGAACTACGGGAAGTTTGAAGTAACGGGACCTGGGGCCGCTGCTTGGCTCTCGCATGTGATGGCTAATAGGGTGCCAGATGTTGGGCGGATCACGCTTGCGCCTATGTTGAATGAGCGGGGCAAGCTGATTGGTGATTTCACGATGTGCCGGGTGTCGGAGCAACGGTTCTTCTTGATTGGTACCTATGCGGCTGAGGATTATTACCTGCGGTGGTTTGAGAAGAGCTTGCCGCCGAGTGGCGTAGCGGTTCGGCCTTGTGCGATGGAGTATGTGGGGTTGTCAGTTGCTGGGCCTAAGTCGCGGGCGCTGCTGCAGAGTCTGGTTCGTGACGATCTGTCTAACGCTGCGTTTCCGTTCATGTCGTTTCGGCGGATGGATGTGGGGATGGTTCCCGCGTTTGTGGGGCGCGTGTCGTTCACGGGGGATTTGGGATATGAGATTTGGGTGACGACGGACTATCAGCGAGCGTTGTTTGATTTGCTTAAGAAGGCGGGCGAGCCGTACGGGCTCAAGTCGTTTGGTGGGCGGGCGCTGCATTGCATGCGAGTTGAGAAGGCGTTTGGGACTTGGGCTCGGGAGTATCGGCCGATCTACGGGCCCTACGAAGCGGGGCTCGGGCGGTTTGTGGATTTGAAGAAGGGGGGGTTTATTGGGAGGGAGGCTGCGCTGAAGGAGAAGGAGAGTGGCGGAGCACTGCGACTTGTTGCGTTTGGGGTGGATGCATTGGATGCGGATTGTTTGGGGGATGAGCCTATTTGGCATGAGGGGGAGGTTGTGGGGTGGGTTACGTCGGGGGCTTATGGGCACTCGGTGGGCAAGTCGTTGGCGTTGGGGTATGTGCCAGCTGACCTAGCCGCCTATAGCGGCCGATTCGAAATAGAGATTATTGGGAAGAGGTGTGGAGCGCAGCGACTGGAGGGGGCGGCGTTTGATGCTAGTGGGTTGCGCATGAGGGCGTGAAAGGTCCCGCCCCTGCGTGACGCGCTCCGATCGTGCGATGCAAGATTTTAAGCGCGATTTCTGTGCTTCTCTACCAACATGGCACACTGTCGTTCGGTGATCAGCGAAGCTTTAGTTCCATTCTGATTTAGGACGACCTTGCGCGAGAGCGTACTCTGCTACCCTCCGCGGGGGCCGCACGAGTTTGTTCACACCATGGAAGGTTATCGCTCATTCACCGAAGGGTCGGTGAGTCGTGGACTAATTCAGTTCGCGCTTCCTATCCTATACACGAACGTTCTGCAGTCCCTCAATGGCTCCGTCAATTCTATGTGGGTCGGCCATTTTCTAGGAGAGAGTGCGCTCACTGCAACCTCAAATGCTAACCTTGTTCTGTTCCTTCTGGTTGGTGCGGCTTTTGGGATCGTTATGGCTGCAACAATACGCGTTGGGCAGTGCATTGGAGCAAAGGATCTCGGAGAGGCCAAGCGCGTAGTCGGAACTGGCGCGACGTTTCTCATGGCCGTCTCGATTTGCATGGGCATTGGGGGTCTTATGGTGTCGCGAGCGGTGTTGATGGCTATGGAGACGCCTAGCAGTGCGCTCCCTTTAGCGGTGCCCTACATGCAGGTTATGTTCCTTTCGATGCCGTTCCTCTATATGTATGTTTTTGTAATGTCGATGCTGAATGCTGCTGGAGATTCGAGGACGCCTCTTTACTTCATGTTGCTTACAGTTGCAGTCGATATTGGCCTGAACCCAGTATTCATATTTGGGGTAGGTTTCATTCCAAGGCTTGGCATAACGGGTTCCGCATTGGCCACGTGCGTGGCCCAGGGCATCGGTCTCGTCGCTCTAATTATTTATCTATACAGCCGCCAGCACCCGCTGCGCTTGCGCAGACATGAGTTCGGGATGCTACGCGTCGACTGGTCGATCGTGCATCGCCTTGTGCTGAAGGGTGTTCCAATAGGCACCCAGATCCTGGTCCTCTCAATGAGCGGCATACTGATGATCACGCTCGTCAACCGCTTCGGAGTAGATACAACTGCGGCATTTGGAACTGCAATTCAGCTTTGGACCTATACGCTGATGCCAGCGATTTCCATGGGTGCCGCGGTTTCTTCAATGGTCGCGCAGAATGTGGGAGCACAAAACCGGCATCGCGTGAGTTCGATCGTTCGGACGAGTGTGGTGCTCTGCACTCTGTTGACTGGTACGTTTGTGCTCGTAATCCAGCTACTCGACTCTCAAGCTTACAGCTTGTTTCTGCCTTCGGGCTCGCACGCACTTGACCTTGCGCGACACGTCTACCCAATCGTGGCCTGGTCATCTGTGTTCTTGGCTATCTCCACGGTCCTGTTCAATGCAATGAGCGCTACGGGCACCGTCATTGCACCTCTATTGATCCAGACACTTACTTTCTTAGTCGCGCGCTTCCTATTTGCCGAGATATTGCTCGACAGATGGCAAGCAGACGCAATCTGGTGGAGTTTCCCGACTTCGTCAGCGCTCGCAGTCGTATTCATCGTCTTATATTACAAATACGGAGAGTGGTGGTTGACACGGAAGGCGGTCGCCGCCAAGAGTCTGGACGTCCTCTGAAGTTGGAGCGCTGAGGGACGCGGTCTAACGGCAGGCCTTTATTTTGCCTTGCAGAAATGGTGCTAGCGGCAGCCGTTCCACTACGACGTCCTTGTTCTGGATTGCATCGTGGCCCCGGGTCGTGGTGGCCATGAACAGCGAGTTATAGATCGCGTCCTCGGTTGCTTCTGCGGCGGCTTGAAAGAGTGGCGAGATGTTGTCGTTTGAGATCTCCGCGTATTGAGCAACCATGGCTCTCTGAGTCGGTGGCGATAACAACCATGATCGAGCCGTCGGCGCTTTTACCGGCAAGCTCATTCTTTAGATAGAAATTTCCTAGCTCCTCGCCTATTCGTTTCCCATCCACGGTCAGAAGGCCACCAAAATTGGACTGGATGAGCGCACCTTCGGTCCGGCAGCCGAGAGATGAGGGTAGTCTGCGAGAGCTGGTGCCAATTCCTCCTTTCCAACCGAACGCGACGGTGCCCGTACCCGCTCCCACTGCACCTTCGTCAACCGGTCCACCTTGCGCAGATTTGATTGCCTGCAAAATGTGTTCGGATGTGAGCGCTCGCCCGCGAATATCATTGAGGTATCCGTCATTTGTCTCACCGACGACGGCATTGACCGAGATAACTTTCTCGTTGCCTGGTTGGGCGAGTGTCCAATCGAGAATGGCATCCATTCCACGCGAGACGGATAGTGTGTTGGTAAGCACGATGGGTGATTCGATCTCACCAAGCTCAGAGATTTGGCTCAGTCCGGCGGACTTGCCATAGCCATTGAAGACCACGACGCCCGCCGGCACCTTGTTCTGATACAGATTTCCGCCATGGGGCAGGATTGCGGTGGCGCCCGTGCGAATGCTGTTGCCTGCAATCAGCGTGGTCTGGCCGACGAGCACTCCCTGAACGTCGGTAATTGCGCTCAACGGACCGGGCTTTAGGACGCCGGGCGCGATGTCCAAATCCCGCGCAACATGACGGCGTAGCCTCCAAGCGGTCGAACGCACCGATGGACCTATCGGCAGCGTGACCGGAAACGAGGGGTGAATGACCCCGAAATTGTCCTTTATATCAATAACGTAGTGCGCCGTGCCAAGGCACGGTCTTCCAGTGGGTGCGAAGCCCACCCGGCATCTTTCGCTCCAGCCGGTAGCAATCGGAGCAGCCGCGGAGGTAACGAAGCGGCTGAAGCCTCCGGTGTAGAAGGTCCTGAAAGGGACTTGGCGAACATGCAGGCCGTAACGTGAGTGAACGCTGAGCAGGCCTCGAAAAGATTAATGCGGAAGCCGACCCGGCTATGTTACGGGGAAGGCTGACACTGCTGGGTAAGCGAGCGAAGAGAGCACCCAGGGGTTCCGCCGGGGTAGTGGCGATGGCATGTATGCAAGAGGAAGACCGCGCAACACGGGAAGACCCATCGGGTGGGCGAGCGTGAAGCCCAACCGGACGCCCGCGAGGGACAGGCCGGACGCGATGGGTTGACGGAGGGGCTGGTAGTACCGATGAAGCCGGGTAATGCCGGTGGAGGGAAGCGGCCCTGGTTCAGGATCAGCGCAAGAAAGAGTGAGGGATTGGAGATTGGGCAACCTATCAACTCCAGAAGATATCCAGAAGCTTCAGGCGGCGCTGCATGCTAAAGCGAAGGGTGAACCCAACCTTCGGTTCTACTCACTGTACGACAAGGTGCACCGCAGAGACGTTCTGGAGTATGCCTACGCTTGTTGTCGCGCCAACCAGGGTGCGGCAGGTGTGGACGGGGAGCGCTTCGAGGACATCGAGACGTCTGGAGTAGAGCGTTGGCTTGGGGAACTGG